>Ga0213870_1000001_pt1 | contig 294783 bp, 348 predicted proteins | sample WICALVC2017_Meta_FD_160119 | JGI IMG/M metagenome (GOLD analysis project Ga0213870, IMG submission 160119) | Freshwater microbial communities from subterranean cave lake in Wind Cave National Park, South Dakota, United States - WICALVC2017 | ecosystem: Environmental > Aquatic > Deep subsurface...
CTATTACACCGAGCCAAGCACCAAAAAAGCTTGAAATCACTCATTCTGATCAGGTAAGCTTAAATACAAGCCAACCTCAAAAATCAAATGAAACAGAACCTTCACCATCTACTGGCCCAATAACTGGTGAGTTTGCGCTTTTCAGCAATCCTTCATTTCTAACATTGCTGCCCCTGTCTATATTGGCAATAATAACCTCAATCTTGAGATGGAAGATGACGCCTGACGAGAGAAGATTAGAAATCATCAATATAATTAAAAAAATTCTTGGACTCGGTAGCAAGGCAGAAAAATGATGAAACCGTAAAATAAAGATATGTGGTTAATTAAATCAGATGATCAAACTGATACTAAACATGGAAAATCTCCTTCAGAAAGAACTATTGATGAACTCATCCCAACCTCTGTTATAATTTCAGACAAACATTCAGGCCCTACTAGCCATCAAATATCCAATTGGATTAAAGAAATTTTTCAACTGAAAAAAGTCGGTCATGCAGGAACATTGGATCCTGCGGTGACTGGTGTTCTACCTGTTGCTTTAGAGAATTCGGTAAAGGCAATGCCTCTGCTGATGGGATTAGATAAGGAATATGTTGGGATGATGCATCTACATAAGGATGTGCCAGAAGACCTTATAAGATCGACCATATTGAATTTTATTGGCAGGATAAAACAATTACCACCGGTTAAATCAGCAGTAGCTAGAAAATTGAGAGAAAGAGAAATTTATTTTTTTGATATACTTGAAATAGATGGAAAGGATGTTTTGTTCAAAGTTGGATGCGAAGCCGGCACATATATCAGAAAGCTAGTTCACGATATAGGAGTTCAGCTAAAAGTTGGTGCTCACATGTCAGAACTGAGGAGAACTAGAGTCGGCGATTTTACTGAAGATATCTCTCATTCCTTGGTAGAAGTAAAAGATGCTGTTGAATTTTGGAAGGAAGGAGATGAAAAACTATTGAAAAAATTATTGATTCCTGTTGAATATGCAATTTTGCATGCTAAGAAAGTTTTTGTTAAAGATTCTGCTATTGCTTCTGTTGTAAATGGTTCGCCTGTTTTTGCTTCTGGAATATCAAGAATACAAAAAGATATTATAAGAGGCGAAACCATAGCCGTATTCAGCCTGAAGGAAGAATTAGTTTCTATCGGGATTGCTAAAATGACAAGTGAAGAAATGTTGAATAAGAAAAGAGGAGTTGCAGTCAGAACAGATAGAGTGTTCATGCAGAAGGGAATCTATCCAAGTTGGAAAAAATAACTTTGATAAGATATTTAAAAATTAAAAAGAATTAAAAGTTATGTCTGAAAAAAATAAGAGAATTTTAGAATATTTAAGTAAATCGAATGCTCCTAATGATATCATTATGTTGGCTCTTGATGTACAAAATGTTTTAGAAAATTATGAAGAAAAACAATCGACTAAGAAGACCTCAGAAATGATAATAGTAGATATCGGAGATATGCCGAATTATGACCCTAAGGTTAAGGATGGTATTGATTCAGTAAGTTCGGGTCGTGTAATATTGAAAAAATATAAATCTGGTCAATATCCGCATTGTATTGAACATGGAGCAATGTTGAGAGTAAGCATAGATGGCATTTGGCGTTGTCCTACATGCAGGGCTGGCTGTTATGAATTAGAAAAGAATAAACTGTTTTAATCGCAATTCCTATATTCTAATTATGACATCATTAATCTGGCAATTCCTATCTTACTTTGGTGACATCCAATATTGGCTTGGGCTGACTGTCGCTATTCTGATAATTTATCAAATTCTGGATAAGCAAGACAAGAAAAGAATGGCATGGATTGTGTTTGCATTGCTTCCGGCAATCATAATCTCATCACAATTAACCTTTTCTATACAAAACATATTCCAAGTACCTAGACCTTGCGCAGGTTTGGTAGATTGCCCAGGAGAGTTCTCATTTCCAAGCGCGCATGCAACGCTTATATTTGCTTTTGCAACTGTGGTAAGCTTGAATACAATGAAATATAAGATTTACTTGTTTGTTTTTCCGCTGGCTGTATTGGTTGCATTATCAAGAGTTTTCCTAAACTATCATACTTATCCAGATATAATAGTTGGAGCATTGATTGGAATATTTTCAGGCTACTTGACCTATCTTTCTTATAAAACAATACCATCTCTCTTCAAGGAAACTAAAAGAAAAAGACATTTAAGGTGAAGCGATAAGGAATAACTATGTCTGTTGGTAAGGATTTATTGAAAATACTCGCTTGCCCTAAATGCAAAAGTACAATAAAGTTGCAGAATATGTTTCTCACTTGCAGTAACTGTAGACTTGCTTATCCTATTCTCGATGACGTTCCTGATATGCTGATACAAGATGCGTGGAAGTTGGACAAAGCGAGAAAGGTTAACTTTAAACACAAACTAAAATTATAATTAGAGAGAATGAGATTTCCTTACATATTGTTGCTAATTGTTATTTTTCTCAATTTCATTATCTTTTTCGGCAGCGGACAGGAGTATCTGAGAGAAATTTACGTCTCAGTCAGCGGTGTAGATCCACTGATTTTATTTTTCCTGCTGCTTTCACTGTTGATAATCTTTGCAGCGTTAGGATTCTGGTGGGCTGGCACACAGAAGTATGGTTTTTAGAAAGGGTTAAATAGTCTAATTACGCATACTGATTTTATGAAAATTAAGGAAATACAGCGTGGCATGAGTAACATTGCTATACAGGCAAAAGTTGTGGAAATATCTGAACCGAGAGAAGTTCAGACGAGATACGGAAAGAAAAATGTAGCTGATGCTGTTTTGGAAGATGATAGCGGACAAATCAGCATGACTCTATGGGAAGACAACATAAATTCCGTATCAGTCGGTGACATGGTCAATGTTTCTGGAGCTTTTGTGACTACTTTCAAGGACAAGATGCAGTTAAACATTCCACGAAGCGGTAAATTAGAAATAGTAAAAGAATAATCTGCTTCTGAAAGTTAAAGTTAATAAAGAATTTAATTAAATTATAGTAGACTCGTGTATAAACAAAGCTGAGGTCGCCTAAGCTGGTGGGGCACTGGATAACTTAAAAAGTTAGGTGAATCTTGAATCTTTTGATGGTAAACCAGCGAGCGTAAGCTCATGGGGGTTCAAATCCCCTCCTCAGCGCCAATTATCTATGCGCTAGTAGTCTAGTCTGGTAGGACACGAGCTTCCCAAGAATCAGAAAGAGCTCGGTGCTCGGGTTCAAATCCCGACTAGCGCATTATTTCAAGAATTTCTTTAGATTCTGTTTATCTAATTTATTTAAAAATTCTTCAGCATTCCTCAAGATTTGTTTTGAATTATTGAATGTAATTTTTTGCAATGCATCATTAAAATTCAGCCATATGAATCCCTTATGCTCCCATGATATTTTCACTTCCTTCTTTTCCGTTTTTCCCAAGAAAAAAGTCACAGTTTTATTAATTGTATTACCACCACGCCTAAAAAAATAGCTTATGGATTCCTTGAGTCCCTCAATAATTTTGACGTCATCAATTCCTGTCTCCTCTTTCAATTCTCTAGTTGCTGCCTCAATTTCTGTCTCGCCTTTTTCTACATTTCCTTTGGAAAAATCCCAGTGATCTGGACTATACTCTAAAAGTAAATACTCTCGCTGTTTATCTTCCTTGAACAAAACAATACCGGCGGAATGTTCTGAAATCATACTAATAATTAATATTTAAGAATTATAATCTACATACTGATTCTATGGCAAAGAGGACTGGACCTACAAATCCATATCACAAACAATTGATAGACTTGCTTAATCGAAAGTCTATAGAAACTCAGGCTCCTATCTGGAGAACTGTAGCTGATAAATTGAATAAATCTAGAAGAGCTAAAGTAGAAGTGAATTTGTCGGATATAGAAAGACATGCTGCCAATGGAGATGTTGTTGTTATCCCTGGAATAGTTTTAGGTTCTGGCGACTTGTCTAAATCTGTGAATGTTGCTGCTTGGAAGTTTTCCACTTCTGCGAGAGAAAAGATTAAAAAGGCTAAAGGCAAAGTTTGGACGATAGAAGAATTAGCAAAAGAAAATCCAAAAGGAACTGGAATAAAAATTTTGATGTGAATAAAATGATTGCAGTAAATTTATCTGGATATCACTTGCACATTTATCTAACAGAATATTTAGATGAAACGGCAAATATGCAGGGCAGAGAACTAGCAATTCAACATGTTGCAGATGAGGTTAAAATAACAAAGAGATTATCTATTAAAAAACTCAAATCTAAACTTTATGATTTTCTGATAGATACATCATATATGATTAATGAAAAAGGAGAATTTGGGGGTACAGCTATGGCTATGATGGCACCAGGCGGTCCGTATCTTATTTCAATAGTATAGAGTGATCAAAATGATAATTTACAATGCTGAAGACCAAATTTTGGGTCGATTAAGTTCAGTTATCGCTAAGCAGTTGCTGAAAGGTGAGAAGGTTTTTGTTGTTAATGTTGAAAAAGCAGTTTTATCTGGAAATGAAAAAATGAAAATTGAAGAATACAAGCAAAAAAGAGAAAGAGGAGATCCAATACATGGACCATTCTTTCCTAAAGAACCTGATGGAATTTTTTTGAGAACAGTCAGAGGCATGATTCCTTGGGATAGAAGCAGAGGTAGAGAAGCTTTCAAGAATCTGAAGGTATTTATTGGCATGCCGGAAGAATTCAAAGACAAGAAGATGGAAAAGATAGAAAATGCAGACGCATCCAAATTGAAAGTTAAATATACTTATTTGGGCGAAATTGCAACAGCATTAGGGTCGAAGAAAAAATGGTAAAGAAAGAAAAGAAAAGAATTATTTTTACAACAGGAAAAAGAAAGAATGCTGTAGCACGAGCAAAAATTGTTCCTGGTTCTGGAAGAATTCTGATAAATTCAAAACCAATTGACATTTGGGGAAATGAGTATATGAGAATGTGGGTGAAGGAACCTCTAATGATTGCCGGAGAAGTATCGAAATCGATGGATGCTCATGTAACTACAAGTAGCGGTGGAATTGTTGGACAGGCTGAAGCTGCTCGCATGGCTATTGCGAGAGGTATTGTTGAATTCTCTGGCAGTAAAGAATTGAGAAGCAGGTTCATGCAGTATGACAGGAATATGCTAGTTTATGATCCTAGAAGAAACGAACCTCATCATGCGCATGGTGCGAGTAAACGCGGAAGTCGAAGGCACAAACAACGCTCAAAAAGATAAATTTTACCACTATGTTTGGTAGCAAAGATTTAGATAAGATTTAAATTTATACATATAATGAATTGATTCCTATGGAAAATTTATCAGATATTATAAATGGGACTATTCTTGGTGATGCCAGCATAAATTTAAAAAATTCTAAATATGGAAAATATTTTTATTACAAATTGACTGCTAAGGATAAGAGATTTTTAGAATGGGTCAAAAATATATTACAGAAATTTAAAATAAACAATTCTTGGATTACTCCAGAAAATAACAATTTCGCATTACACTTTTATATCAACAATTGCCCATATCCACAATTTCTATCTCTTAGACAAATCTGGTATAAGAGAGAGAATAATAAAACAATAAAAACTGTACCTAGAGATATAGAATTAACACCGAAAATATTGTTATTTTGGTATCTAGGTGACGGCTGTTTAGTGCGCAGAAAAAATGACTTGAACAGAGTACCTACAATAGTTTTGGCTACGAACTGTTTTTCAAAAGTTGATATAGAATTTTTAATTATGAAATTAAAGCAATTGAATTTGAATTTTTATCCAATTAAATATAAAAGTGGTTATACAGGAAAAGAAAGCGGACAGTGTTTATATTCAAAAACTGAAGATGGTACGCCACTTAGATTTTTTAAACTAATTGGATTGGAATGTCCTAAAGAAATAGCAAATTGTAGCACTGGAAGGAAAGGTATTTACAAGGAAGAGAAGTTTTTCAAAGATAAATGGCCAACCGAAGAAGATTGGATAAAAATATTATCGAATATTAAGGGTGTAGGAACTGTACTAAAAAATAAGAGGTTTACTTTAAGAAAAACACAAAAGCAATTGGCTAATCTAGTTGACTTAAGTAGAGAAAGCATAAAAGATGTTGAAAGAGGAAGGAGAAATTTTAGTGTAAAGAATTTCAGGAAAGTTTTAAGGGTTTTGGATATTGGACCTTCGGACTTACTTAAAGAATTAGTTGATTAAAGTAAAAAGAAATCAGACATAAAATAATAAGATTAATAAACCTTGAATCACCATACAATTTGTATTAGAGGTGCCCAAAATAATAATTCCTGTTCGATGTTTCAGTTGCGGTAAAGTTGTAGGTCATTTATGGGAAGATTTTAAGAAACGAACAGAAGCTGGAGAAGATAGAGAAAAAGTAATGAATGAGTTGGGATTGAAAAGATATTGTTGCAGGCAGTTGTTTTTAGGGCATACAGAACTGCTCAAAGAGATAAGCCTGTTTAAACCATAAAATTTTAATTTATGGTAAATCAAAATATTACTTATTGAGCATAACTACATGCGTTTAACTGCTCAGGGTGGAACAGTGATTTGGCCAAAGGATAAATTGACACGATTTGAAGTTGCACGATTGCTTGGAGCAAGATCATTACAGATTTCTTTAGGAGCTCCGGTTCTAGTTAAGTCGGATTTCGGAGAACCTTCCAAGATAGCAAAAGAGGAATTCAAAAATAAAATGATTCCAATTACTGTCAAAAGAAAACTGCCGAGCAATGAAGAAATGATAATTGATGTGAAAAAAGCTATAGAGAATTGGATTGAAGATCATAAGGGAGAAATTTAATTTTAAAATAAAGTTTTAAAAGGCTCCACTAATTTATCAATTGGTTTGTAGAGAAGTTGTGAAATGTCGTTGAAAGTTTGATTCATTCTATAATCTGCTACTTTCAATCTCTTTTGAACAGAATAATTTGCAACATACCTGTTGAATTCGATTACATGTGACGAATAACTGTGAATTCCAAAATCTGCTGTTCCGTGAAATATACTCAAATGATCTAATGCTATGAATGCATGCCTGCAAAGAACTGTATCGACATAAGGACCAGGAATGTCTGTTGCAATTCTATAGTCACTCCATAATTCTCTTTCATATGGAGATACCGTGCATGATAATTCCAACGTACTTCTTGGGCAAGTGCAACTTACATCCAAATTCAAAATAGACCGAGCTTTTCTTGGCATATCGTCTGACTGCATCGCAAGATTTCTAATCACAACCTGATTGTATACTTCATTTTCCCATCTTTTTTTAGAGAGAGCTCTAACATGAACAACTCCTCCTGTTCCTGAAAATCGTGATCTATGTTCATCGACAAGATCTATTCCTGTGGTATCAGGTAGCAACCTGAGAGATAGATATTTTCTGACCTCGCCTTCATCAATCTCGCTAGGGACGGTATTAAGCGACATATAATATAGCAGAGCTGAATTAATTCTACTTGTCAAATCGGCTGCTGCATAACTTCTATCTGCCTTTTGCCATATATGCGAAGTTTCTACTAGCTTTTTGGGAGTCGATAAAATGCTCAAAGCCATAGTTTTCTAATTGTTTCTAACATTTAAAAAACTTCATTCCAATTGTTAAATATGGAAATGCATTATATTCCACGTCAACTTAGGTTTAGGTATCTAGAACCAGTTCTATTTGATGAGAAAATAATTACTGAAATTTTAAAAGAACAATTTACCTTCCAAATATAAACTCGATTTTCCAAACAGTTCAGAGTCAAAGCCTTTCCAAAACAATCAACATAAGGGGACTTTCACTAGAATATGGAAGTTATCATCAACGTAAATATTCATTTTCTAATGCATTTTCAGCTGGGTTTGAACATGCGGCTTCCCCTAGAGATCAATACGATCGTGAATTATCATTAATGGGACCTTTGACGCAAATAGGACCCAATGGGTGGGAGTTTCACTCTTCTACTGCAGTTGAATTTACTAGTATTCGTAAACAATTTAGACCATACTTATTTCAAACCGATGTTACTAGAATGAAGGCATTGGATTTAATAAATGGTCAAACTTACGGAATAAATTCAAATCTACCACAAGTTATTCATGAAGCCCTTATAAAACAGCAATCCAAAAGAAAAGTACAAAATAATTTTGGTTTTGAAATGATACCACCAGAAATGAAGCCAATTGCTGGAGAAACAAACGAACCTGTATTCGTTCCATTAATCTCTACTGATTTTATTCTATATGCTTACTATATAATAAAGAGAAGAGGAGATTATTATCTTTTTAGACAAACGAAAAAGGCTGGATGGACAGGTCCATTGTATCAGACTACTGCTGTGATACAACCAATTAAAATTAACGGTCAAATAATTATTGAAGCCTTGAAAGGTAAGTTATGCGACATAGATTTAAAAACCACAGCTATGCAACAACAGGTTATGGATAACCCATAGATTTTTAGGAAATTTTTGTTAAAGTAATGACAAGAATTTAAGTTTTATCTTATATCTGTTTAATATGTCCATGTATTACATACCCAAAAAAAAGAAAAAAATTGAGACTCAAAAAGCTAGAGTTTATCCTATTGCTAAAAACTACATTAGGACTTCTAGTGAATCTGAATTAAAAGAAATTGTATCATCGAAACAACATAGAGAAACTTCATATAATGAATTAAAGAAAAGTTATATTGAAAACAAACATAAAAACCCAATACTTAGTTACCTACCATCTCAGCTTCTAGCGAGTTCAGCTTCAGCACTAACAGCAGGTTATCTTATGTATAATTATATAAAAGACAACATAACGAATTATTTATTTTACGGTATGCCTTTGGCTAGAACACCTGAACAAGCGCACATTCTCAGTCTTGAAGGTGCTGGTGCAGTTTCAGCTTTTACGTTTGCATTAACATTTTCTATGCTACATCTTATATTCATAAACAGGAAAGACAAAATGTAAAAATATGAAAATGGATGATATTTAAAGAGATATAAGTTTTTTTATTCATTCAGTAAATATGTCAATGACTTATATTCCTGCTCGAGGATATAGATTTCCTGAAGGCAGGAGGAGTTTGGAACCAAAGCTTACCAAAGAAGCAATTTTAAGTAAAGCTCAAAATATGGAAAAAGAAATAATAAAAGACGCCAAAAAAAGAATTTATGCAACAACGGGGCTGAACCAAGTTCTTTGGGATGAATTTCATGAAGCTGGCACCGAGTTTGCATATTTAAAAGGAAGAGGACCATTTGCGTTGGACCTCAGCCATGATGTTTATAGATTAAGAAGAATTGGTTTAGTTAGAGATAAAAAACTTTGGTCTTTCTCTTCTTCTGAATTTAAATTTCAAAATCCAGAATTAAAATTCCATCCTTTTGACTGGAATCCTAAAAAAGAAACGGTAAAGGATTTAGTTTACGGAGGGGAAGAATACAGTATTTTCGGATCACATCCTGCAACTGAAGCTGTGTTTGATGCTTTGCAGAAAAACCTCTTTAGAGGATACATACCTTTTGGTGATCTACCTGAAAATTTTGTTTCTTTAGAGGTTAAAGGTACACCAATGGGTGAAGTAGTTTATGTTCCAACATGGTATATTCCTTTTGAATTAACAATGGATTACAAATATGATGGAGATCCAACATTTGAGGTTGGTGAAGAAAAATGGCACGGGACAAGATGGAACTTGATAGACGTTTATTTACATTTTGATTTAAAAGGAGGGTTGACATTGGATGCAATAAATGGTGGTGAAATTATTTTTTACACCGATAAACCGAAAGAACCAAGAAAAACTCATGAAGTAGTTCAGAAAAATTATTTCAAAGGTAAATCAACCCGTGATGTTACTTTGAATAGTTGAAACAAACTTAAATTCCTCACTATATAGATATTATGCAGTGTGAATATGGACAATAGTTTAACTTTCATGTATTACATCCCTAAGAAAAAAGAAAGTGGTAACTAAAACTGAAGAAATTAAAAAATACCATACTTTAGAAGATGCTAAGCAAGATTTACGACCGTTTATATCAAACGAAAACTTAAATCTTTGGCTCTTTATTTATTAAGCAGATGATGAGATGAAGCGTAAAACATTTGTTATGCAATATTTGCCATCTAAACCTAAGTATAAATCACAGTCTAAATCGGTTGAAAATCATTTTTTATCATTGTTGCAAGAGTTATATACATTAGCGGTTTACAATAGAAACTGGAGTATAGATAAGTGGGATACCAGAAAAATCGATGTAGAGCAATTGGAACAAGTTCATAATGAGTTACTTAAATATCGACCATCCGATTTTACTCCTCTAACACTTTATGTCGAACGTATCAAAAGAAAAGTTGGTGTAGTTGATTCTATTGTAGCAAGACATTCTAGTATGGAAGAAACTTTGAAAACTTTAGAAGATGAAATCGGAAATTTAGATAAGGAACATCATCTAAAAGAAGTAGGGTACAATGAGGCAGAAAGAAGGGTAGACTGGGCATATTTTAAAGAGGACGAAAAATATGAGCAAGAGAGTTTTAGACTAGATGCAAGTAGTAAAAAGATGGAAATGGAATCTGCAGGTGAGGACTTGCTTAAAAAAATGAAAGCGAAAAACAAAAAAGATGATGAAGTATATCAAATTTGGAAAAGGTATCTGACTTCTGTTGAAGATTTGCGAAAGACAATTATGAAATATGCTCATATGGTTTCAGTAGATATATTCGAAGTAGATCTTCCCGAAATTGGAACCATTGAAACATTTAGTGTAGACGACCTTCCAGAAGATTTGGAGGTACCAGAAGAAAAAAGAGGGTTTCTAAATAGAATGAAGTCTTTATTTAAAAAATAAAGAATTATTCAATAAAAACACCAGATTTGTTAAAAATTTGATCTTTTGTGACTAAATTTCAGAATCTAAAATTCTATTCACATTTTTCAATTCATCTTTTCTTCCTTCCATATATCCCTCAAGAAAAAGTTCAATGTGAGAAGCAATTACACTTTCATTAAATATAGTATATTTCTTTCTCAATTCGTTTGATGCAGCCTTTAATGCATTCGAATATAAGATTGGTAGAATTTCTCCACTTTCTAATATACCTTGAAAAAATCTCCTTACTGTTTCTGCAACATCTTGTTTATAATTTAAAATATAAATGTCTTCTTCCAAGTTGTATCACATCTTAAGACCTTTTTCTCTCTCAAATTTCTCTCTTTCTTTTTCGTATAAAGCAAACATTTCTTTTGCTTTTGCGTCCAACTCTTCTTTCATTCTGTTTTGTTGTTCAATATCTTTTTTTAAATAATCTAATTCATTTCTCAATTGAACAGCTTCTTTTGGTTCTATTACAATATATCCTCTTTTCCTAAGTGCTTCTGCAGTATTTCTTTCTGATGCTTCTAATTCCCTTTCTATTTGGTTAGAGTAATCCGTTGACATAATTGAATAGAATCAACGGAACGTATTAGTATCTTTGCTATTACTGATAGGGACAAATTCAAATCAAGTAGTCTCTTTCTGTAGTCCTAAATCGATATAATAGGTCTATTTCCATCCTTCTATCATGAAGATTGAAACTGCTGAAGACATTGAAAATTTGACAAAAGAACTGTTCGAGGTGAATAAACATGGTTGAAGTATACCAAAATGTTAAAAAAGGCGCTATACGCAGATTTGCTGGACTTTGTAAAGACTATCTAGACTTTGACGCGGTATCAGTCTTAGGCGGAATGCTTGGTTCAGGAATTTTCTATAGTATAGGTTCAGCTGCAGGAGCCATTTATGACTTGGCTGCAACGCAAGCACCACAATTGCTTTACAATGGCAAAATACTAGAAGGATTAGAACAGCTTTACCAAGCAGGCCAAAACACTGGAGCTGTGGTTGCACCAGCAGGATTTGCATTATTCTATTTGGGTGCAAATGGACTAAAACGTAAGTTTGACACGTTTGGTGGTAAAGCAGTTATTGGTGGTCTAGTTGGACTTGCTGTAGGCACAATAGCTGAATTGATTTGGCGTAAAAAATAGGAGGTGAAATGAATGGCAGATGCAATAGGAGATTTTGTAGGTAAATACAAATCTTGGATAATTGCTGGGGGAAGTGCATTAGTTACAATACTAGGAATTAACTATGGTCCTAAAGTCTTAGATGCAGCGGCTGAAAGAATTGGTGGTAGAATTGCAAAAAATATTTCTAAATACCAGACTGCTCAGAATGGGGGTATGCCAGAAGGATCTACAGTTCTTTACGGCAAGTTAGATAATTTGCTTGGGGAAGTTTCTAAACTAAATGCTAGAATCGATGGAATAGCAAAGAAAGTCGGGTATTTGGAACAGTAGAGAGAGTCAACAGGTGGTGAGGATGAAGTTAAATAGGGAGCAAATTTACAGAGGAGCGATGACTCTCTCACTGATTTTTTTCAGGGGTGACTACAACATTCTTTTGGAATACATGAAACCAAAATTACTAGCATACTATACTAAACTGGAAAATAAATTTTCAAGTTTGAACATTTTAAGGGTTCGGAACTTGTATAATGGAAGGTGATAAAAAATGACACAGGCTTATGAGCAAAGACAGAATGGAGTTAATTTCCTAGGAATTTTGACGGAACTTTTGAGTCAAGCTACTAGCAAGTACGAATTATCATATGGAGGCCTAATGAAATACGTGCCAGAAGACTACCGTCCTTTTCTTGAAGCCTTCAGAGACATAGAATGGCCAAAGGTTGTAGACATGGGTGCAAAGATAGTCAAAGAATATGGAAAAGACAGCAAAACTGAAGATGTAGTCAACAGATTGCTCAAAGAACTTGGAAAGAATTTGTTGAAGAAGGTAGCTGAGTCGATTTAAAAAAGGTGAAAGAATTGAACCCCTTAGGTCAAATGATAGAATGTGAAATAAAGTTGAAGCCTTTAGAAGTAGATGGGGGATATTACAAAAAATGTTTAGATGAACATCCAGAAGAGAAGCGGAGACTGTTTGGAGAACTGATTGGATTAAAAGATGATATTGTTAGGAACGGATCTTTACCTAAATCATATAGAGAAAATACATTGGCATATATTGATAGAAATATCGTCAGGCTTAATGGCGGAATTCAGATTAATAATAATCAATTATCTTCAACCTATCTGAAGCCTGCAAACTTAAATTACCTTAATAAAGATTTCTTAGTTCCATTGCTGATTGGAGTTGGGGTTGGAATACTGATTGTATATGGCGGGAATAAACTATGGCAAATTGCAGAAGAGAGAATGGCTGATGGCATAGCAAGAGGGATGTATAAACAACTCTCTGAAATGCGAGGTCCTGTGGGGTGATAGGATGACATCAGTTGGGGAGGAATTCGAGCTAACTGTAGCCAAACTTTATGAAAGATTGGGACACGATGTGGAAGTACATAAAATAATAAAAGGAAAAAGTGGGGCTGAACATGAAGTAGATATATATACAACCAAAAGGTCTTTATTGCGGCAAAAAGCAACACTTGTTGAATGTAAGTATAGAGATTCAAGAGAATATGTAGGTAAACCTGAAATTGCTAATTTTGTAATGTTCATGGATGATATCGGAATAAAAGAAGGGCATATAGTAACAAACTCATACTTTTCTGAACAAGCGTCATTGTTGGGAAGAAATTATAGTATTAGAATGATTGATGGTGATGAACTACTCCCAATGTTTCGAAAATATGGTATAAGATTTAATCCTAATTATACAAATGCATCTGGATCAAAAAGCAACGGTCCTGTAGGTGCTTTCATAGATTTTCTCTGTGAGGTTGGTGTAGCAAAAGGAATTTTGAAGAGGAAGGAAACGTCCAGGAGTACAAGCTCCAATCAATACAATCGAAATGATGGCAATGGTAGTGGAAATTCTTATATTAGAAAATATGGAAGAAACGATGATGAGGATGAAAGTGATATAAGCAGACTATTTGAAATAGAAAAACCAAATATTTTCTTTGATCGCGACATAGGCGGGTTGGAAGAAATAAAAGAACAAATTAAACTTGCTGCAATTTATCCAATAACACGAAGAGATTTATATCTTGCATATGATTTACCTCCAAGTAGTGTTTTATTGTATGGACCGCCAGGATGTGGAAAAACTTTAATTGCAAAGGCAGTGGCAACTGAAACACAAGGAGATTTTATTGCTCCAAAGATTAACCAAATTATGCAGAAATGGGTTGGCGAGTCTGAACAGTTTGTATCTTCAATGTTCGCATACGCAAGAAATACATCACAAAATGCAATACTTTTCCTTGATGAACTTGATTCGATAATGCCTAGAAGTGGACCTAGCTATGTCAGAAGAATAAAAGATCAATTTCTGACTGAAATGGATGGAATTTCAAAAGGAGGAAAAATTTCAATTTTAGGATCAACAAACAAACCCTGGTTGGTTGATACAGCAATTAGACGACCAGGACGATTTGATAAACTAATGTTTGTTCCTCCACCAAGCTTGGAAGAAAGAAAACAAATTCTACGTGTACATATGAGAAATTTGATATTCAATGGTAAGATTGAAAATAATTCGTATAATTCAATAGAAAGCTTAGCTTCGCTAACAGAGGGTTGGAGCGGATCAGACTTAGAAGCCTTGATTAACGATGCAAAACAAATAGCCGTGAATAAGGAGATTAAAGGCAGCAAACAACAAAAAGTGAGTGAGGAAGATTTTGGTTTGGCTTTATCAAAGAGACAACCTTCTGTAAACCCTTGGTTTGTGGAAGCTACACGCGCTTGCAGAAGATATGGGGAAGAAGAACTACTGAATGAAATTATGAAATATGCACCACGGGTATTGAATTAATTTTTAATAATATTATTAACTTTTATTTTTTGTCTAAGAGAGGTTCTGACTACCTACAAAAAATCTTTTTCCTTTCTTTGAATTTAATTTGCCAGACCAATCTTTAACTTGCGTAATCAAGGTTCTAAGATGACCGACTTCTTCAGGCACGCGACTATCTGAATCAAGATTAATTTCGTCCAATACATCTTCATCTTGATAACCTTTGCTGAAGAAATCATACAAGCGTGTAGAGTTTTGTACTAAATCAGGTTTAGCTCCTGCTCTATCTAAAACATCAGGTAATCTCTGTAGGTCATAAACAAAATTCCTTAATACATGTCTTCTTCCTAGGAATTCGTCTCCCAATTTACCAATTAGTGAGTTTATATCAGTTAAATCAACAGGTTCAATGGTCACCAACATCCTTGCCATATCAAAAATACTTTCTACATCTTTCTCATCTAAAGACAAATAAACATTGTCAAAATTTGGTGAGTCGCGAGCAACATTTAGGGCTGCTAAAAGAATTTTGAATTCTGCTTCTGGATATCCGATTCTAAAGTCAGAAGTTGCTATTTTTTCCTGTAATCTTCTAGTCACCTCATAGCCCTTCCTAGCAATTTTTGCTGCATTTTTAACTCCTTCTACTTCTAAATCTGTAAAATCTGTAGTTATTTCTTTTCTAATTCCATCGAAATTATAACCTTCTTTTTGGCCATATTGTTGTTCGAGAAATGTAACAGTATCTTCTTCCACTGCCTTACCTATGCCATATAAGGATAAGTATGGTGATCCTAAGTAAGGTTGTTCTCCTTTTGGAGTTTGACCTGTGTAAAAAGTTGGTTTCATGGCATGTATAGCTGGATAGAAGAATGCCATAGCAGCAACTGCTCTTGCATTGAAGGTTTTTTTAAGCAACTCATCCTCTGTCATTTGTGCAGTCTCATCTATCCAATCAGAAGGTATATAAATGCTTGCATTTGAAAACACTACTTTTGGTGTATTTATGTTACCGCCAAGAACAACATTATCGGGTCTTGTAAGGCCAAGTATGTTTACAGTGTAACTGTTCACATCCTCCAATATCGAATTTATATTTTTTTGCGCTGGCATTTATCTATTCACCATTTAATTCCCGTGTTAATTCCTCTAGTTTTTCACGGAATCTTTGTGCTCTTTGCGATACTTGGAATTCCGGCGTGTGATTTTCCAAGATGCTTAATATATCCCTAGTTAAATTTTTATCGCTTTCGATATCTTGTGATCTTTCCAGAATATTGAGCATACTGTCGATTTCTGATGCATCTCTGGGAAATAGATATTTTAAAGGATCAATAAAACCTCTTACATGATCTGCAAAAATTGGAAAACCATTCCCGACTTCCATTGCTTTTTTACCTAATTCTCTTATAAAATCTGCTTTTCTTACTATATCTAGCTCCTCACGTGGTTTGGTTAATATTGTCCTTAATCGTGCAAGTTCATATCGTTTTAAATAATTCGTCAAGATTGTCACGTCATCCCTTGCTTCAGGTAAATAAACTTTTACTTTGCCAGGAAGTGTATCTAAAATTTGATCATAAATATCTTCAGACATTCCTCTTAATCTTTTTTTTGATTCTAATCTAGGATGCCTCCAACCCCAACCTTTAGATAAGTCAGTCCAAAAAACTGGATTAAAACCTGCTTGAGTAGCAATAGCTTCATCAGCATGTGGATCATCGGACATAATTGGAACGGGCATTAAACATTGTAAAAATTCTGGCACACATAATCTTTCTCGAACAAATTTGTCACGAGCTTCTACTTTTTGCCAACCTAAGTTTATGTCCTCATGATTCTGTGGTACAATTAGCTTACCATCTTTGAAGGGATATTTTGTTCCATAGGCATAGGTGATAGGAAATCCCATTCTAGAATAACAGAACTCTTGTACTGCTTCCTGAGGAGCTCCCGTGATAAATCCTATCATTCTATAACCTATTTCTCTTATTTCTTCTCTGAATTCCAATGTTCCTGTTACTAAATTCAATTTTCTAGCGGCGACTTTTGAAGCCTCAAGATGATCTTGATAATTGACATGAGATTTTGATAGTTCTTTTATTACTTCCATTGCAGGTTCTTTTATATTAGTAGACTTATAGAATTTTTCTCTTATTTTTTTAAATCTTTCACTTTCCAAGAATGTTCGTATTTTTGGAACAAATTCTTTACCTAAAATAGATAACCAACCCATCCATAAACTAGGTGTATCAGGTTTTTCATAAACGCCGTCTACATCACTTATATAAACCTTGGGAATTGCCCTTGGGACATTTCCCATAAAAGGTATTCCTGCAAATCTATAGGTATAGCCAGTGTTTGGGTTGAACTTTATAGAGGGATGCATGTAGAAGTCCATAACTAGCTGTTGATACTTTTGAATTCTTTCATCTGCATTCACAGATTCCATATTATTCGCCTGAGTTTGAAACTATTTAACTTCGTATTTATTTTTTATTCAGATTCGAATACCAATTCTTTATTCTTCGGACGAATTTTTATTTTGGAAAAATCAACAGCTTTAGCCATATTCCACAAGCTTTTTGCGTACACGTCTAAAGCTTTGACAAGTGCAGGATCTCTCGACCAAATAGAAGTAAAAGAAAAGCTTTCTCGTTTGATTGGATTTCTGTCAAGCCTCATTAAAACTTCTTTTCCGTCGATCAAAATAAGTCGAGGATGAACGTCCGTTTTGAAAAGTCTTATTTCAACTCCGTTTGAATGGTACCACTTAGCTCTGTAATAATTTGAATCATCTATTTTCATAGCTACAGTCCTTATTTTAACTCCTCTGCTTACGCATTTTTTCAAAGATTCGGCCTGCTTAGAAGACCAAGTGAAATCTCTTGTGATGACGTATATGTATTCGTTGCTCCTATCAAACATTTCTGTCACTCTGTTGACAAAATCCTTCCACCCACCTTCTTTGGAGGTCCAAACACCTTCCATAACTTCTTTTTCTTTTGATACAGGCTTTAAAAAGTTGCTTAATGTCTCTATTTTTCTTTTTTGTTCTAATATTTCAGTTTCTCTTTTTTCCAAAAGATTTTTAAGTGCAACCTCAGGTGTGACTGCTTTAAATTCAACTGGCCTACCACCCATTACTTCCACCAGGCTTTTGTCTACAAGATTATTGAGTACTTCATAAATCTTTGAACGAGGTATATTTGATTGTCTAGAGATAATACTTGCTTTGGCCGGACCCATTAAAACCAAATTCGCATAAGTTCTGGACTCATAATCACTAAGTTGGAAACTTTTCAGTGTTTCGATGATTTCTCTAAGTTCCAATATACACACCTAATTTTAGATTGCATTAAATGCTTAAAAATGTAACTAAGCCCAGTGGCAATCTCACTGATTTTGGATTGTTTCTTAGGTAAAATATAGATTAGTTGTCACCATCAGTAGTGAGCAATAGTAATATAATACTTTTCACGATTTCTTAAAAGATAGAGATGGTTAATAATTGGACTAGTGACGATAGGAAATATGACAAATATCTTATTGAAGAGAAAGATGTTTATCAGGAAGAAATAAACGCACCTTCTATATTGAAACTAATAGGAGATATTGCTGGGAAAAGGGTTCTGGATGCAGGATGTGGAAATGGTATCTTCACTATAAAATTAAAAGAGTTAAATGCTGAAGTTATTGGAGTGGATGCTTCAGAATACCTGATTAAATCTGCACAAAAACATTTTCATGGGATTAATTTTTTTGTTCATGATTTAAATAATAAACTTCCTTTTGAGGATAGTAGCTTTGATGTTATCGTTTCGAAGATGGTGATTGAAATTTTATCTGATATAAAATTTGCAGTAAAAGAATTTTACAGAGTTCTAAAGCCTAAAGGAAAATTAATCATTTCCAATTTGCACCCTGCGTACTTCCTTTTCTGGCATTTGAAGAGAAGGTTTGGTGTAAAAAACTCAGACAGATATTTATATGTGGAAAATTATTTCGAAAATGTTAGATCAGAAGTAACTATAGCAGGTGGAAAAGTTAAGTCATTTCCCTTTCACAGACCTTTACAATATTACCTCAATTTTTTAGCTGATTTGGGATTTAGAATAGAAAAAATTGATGAACCGAAATTGACTGAGAATTTTGTTAAAAACCATACGAAATATGCTGATAGAATAGATGTACCTATAACATTGAATATGAAACTAATTAAAGACTAGTTTATCGTTAAAGTTAAATTTTTTGCTTGATACTAATTAAATAGATGTTACTATGTCAATGGAGTATATTCCTACAGGAAAAGAAAAAAAGAAGGCAGATACTGCTTCAGAAAGAATTAAAGAACAATCTTTAGAAATGGCAAGAAATTTAATGGAAGAGTTTCATTCAATTATAACTTCGATGTATGTAACGCCTGAAACATTGTACCATGGTATGAATTCAGAAGGTGTAGCCAAAAAAGTTAGTGCCTTAGTTTCTCAATATACTCATATATTATCTGAAGCAGAAGGATTGATAGATCAAGTAGCGAAGGTCATAGATTTAGAGGAAATAGAACATTATCATAATGTAAGAAATTTATTGAGGAGAACTAAGCATGAACTTTCTAAAATTCCTGATATTGATAAAGAATTTTATGAAAATTGGTTGCTCTATAAAGAGACAAGACCAGAACTTTCAGAAAAAATGGACAGGTGGGAGTTCTTAGCCACACTAGATGATATTAAGAGAAAGGAAGGATTATTTGAGAGTAAAGGGGAAGGAATAGAAGAAGATTTGGATCAACAAAAAATAACTGCTTCTAATTCGGTAAAAAGCTTGAAACTACAAGCTAATTTATTGTATGAACAATTTCCCCAACTCCTTCAAAGTTTGAAAGAAGAAGAATGGAGATATATTTAAATGGATGATAAAATGTCTGATAAACCCAAGCCACATGTTCCTGCAAAAGAATTGAAAAGATTCAAACATTTTCCACCCAGAATTTTTTCGGATGTAGGTCTAGTTACTGGCTTGGTGATAACACCTGTTGAAGGAGTAGGCAAGCCACCTGTTTCATTTGTTAACGAAAAAATAGAAAGAATTTTGAAAGAAAATTTTGATGAAACAAAAGATGCTTTCCCAAAATTTCTAGCAGACTATATAATAACTGATGAAGGACATTTCAACCTTAGGGAAACCTTATATTATGATCTGGAAGTCATATCTCCAGGATATGAACTTGAGCCTGGAACATATAAACGGAGATTAGATTCTTTATCTATCATAGATACTTGGTCTTATTCTTTTAATAACTCTCCTGAAATTTCACAAGTAGATAAACAATTCAGACCTTTCTTGCTTGCACATTCTCAAACAAGGTTTAGTGCAACAGATTTGATAAGTGGTAAGAATTATAAGTACAAGGATTCAGCAAAAGGATCTGAACCTCTTGCATACATACTCATGGAGGAGTGGAAAGAAGGAAAGTTACGAGAATTTTTAGAACAAGATTTTGGATTTCAGATTCTTGAACAAAAATCTGTTAATACACCTTCTGAACCTGTATATGTACCTGTAGTCTCAGCTAGATTTGATACATCTATAGACTATATGTTTTCAGAAAGCCTCAGACCAAAAAAATCAGGTGAAAGGTTTAAAAGCAAGATATATCGGAAAAAACCACGATTCTTGGGTCTAGGTGCTACTTATGAACCGTGTAAAGTAATTCAATCTGTGAATGTCACTGGCCAAATATTTGTAGAGATGATGACAGGCGATTTATTTGATTTCCAAATTACATCCTCAGAACTTGGTGAACAACGTCTGCAATATCAATAATTTGCTGATTAAATATGTCAATGTATTATATTCCAGCTAAAAAAAGCGACAACCTGGAAAGTCTTTCAGAAGAATTTAATATCATCAGACAGGGGTTTGCCGATTCTGAAAATGGAATTAGTCCTTATTATCATGATATAATTAGATCATCTTGGAAAATGGGAGATCTCTTGCACAGATTACAAAAAATAGAGAAATATTTTGAAACTTTTATCTCATATGATAACATTCCTGATGAGGATCATTCTCAACCTAGACCTATATGGCTAAATGATTATTTTTCTTTTAGCAATTACGACCTTAGGCATTATGAGAAAGTGAGGGGAACGTTGACTTATCTAAAAAGCTTATTGTATGTAGAAAGAGAAGGGAACGAAGGTAGAATGCGTGAAATAAAAAATACAGTGGACGAATTTCTTAAATATTCTGATGAATTCTTGGAATATTTAAAGCGCTCAAAGAAAAAACCATAAGTCAGCATTCCAACGTTTTATACATAGATAGTGTCATCATTCCAAAAACTCTACTTCATCTATCCTTCCATCAGCATCTCTATCTATACCACGAACTACTCTTGCCACAGAACTATCTTCTTTCTTTCCTTTTTCCAATTCCTTGAAATGATTTACCACTGCAATAATAGCGGCCCTAGAACCTTTGAATCTCTTTCCAGAAATAACTAGAATTTGTTTGTCTTTGCTGTACGGATTTTTCATTTTGATTACAATACCAATATCGTCAGCTGTATAAACTGATTTTGTATTTGTTGAAACTATGTTGAAGTCATGCTTTGTATCAAAATAAATTGGAAGTTTGTCATTTATTTTGTCTATAAGTATGTTGGCCTTTGGTCCGCCAATTATAATTAAATTATACTTTAGGTCTTCTTCTCTTACATCTGTATCCAGCTTGTAGTTTGGAGTAACATTCTTCAAAAATGTTCCTAAAAATAATGCAAAGTCTATTGCTGCAGAACCGTCAGAAGATTGTGCCCCATATTTTCCGTGAGGATCCGGTGAGCCAACAACTATGACTGCGTCCAATTTACCATTATTGATGAACGGTTGCAAAAATTCTATTTCTCTTGCCTTTGTTTTTACATCAAGGAGAAATTCTCCATCAAAAAGTTTGACAGCAAGATAAGGATGAGAAACAGAATAAATTTTTGCTAAAGCACCGACTCTCGATTCAGTTCCTATCAGCTTAATAATCCCAGCATTTTCTAGTCTTCTGATGTGATAGTAAACCTTCTGCTCATGTTGCTTTAGTTTTCTAGCAACATCCATTGCGCAACAAGGTCTTTTTGCTAACTCACTTAGAATCTTAAGAGATAGTTCACTGTTGAAAACGTTCAACTTCTTTGGATGGACTACTAAAGTCTTGTAAGCCTTCTGTCCTTGATCTGTTTCTTCGACTATAAAGCTCATAGTACTAAAATTAAAACTATAATACTATAAGTACTTTATGATTGGTTGGGTTATTTTAAGCCTTTATTTACTTCTTCAAGTTTTAGTGGTAGAAAAATCGTTTTAGACGCGGTTTATAAATTTACAATCCATATGAAATTCAGATGAATATGGCTTGCCCTAAATGCACTTCAGAAAAAATTTCGGTAACAAATAGCAGCTATCCAAGAACTTACGAGTGTTTTGACTGCGGGCATGTTTTTGTAAAAGCTCCGCGATCTCTAATCGACGAGTGATGCCGAAATGTGTGGAATTTTTGGGTATATGGGTACAGGTAATGCGTCACCTATTCTACTTAAAGGACTGAAAAGATTGGAATATCGTGGTTATGATTCTGCTGGTATGGCTACTCTGGACAATGGTTTGTTCGTCAAGAAAGATGTAGGAAAGATTGATGAAATAAATTCTAGGATTAATTTCCTTGACCTGCCGGGAAATATAGGAATTGCCCATACAAGATGGGCTACTCACGGAGGAGTGACACAAATGAACGCCCATCCACACTTATCAAACAACAAAAAAATTGCTGTTGTCCATAATGGTATTGTAGAAAATTACCAAGAATTGAAGAAAATGTTGATAAAGAATGGCTTTTCATTTTATAGCGAGACTGATACTGAAATCATACCGAATTTAATTGAGTGGGAGATGAGAAAGGGTAAGAACTTCTTGGATGCGGCTAAAGTTGCTGTAAAAATGTTAGAAGGAAATTTTGCTATACTTGCTGCAGATGCAGACACTAAACAAATTATTGCAACTAGGTACAGTTCTCCTTTGGTTATTGGAGTTGGGAATAATGAATATTTTTTTGCAAGCGATATCCCAGCTTTTTTAGAGTATACACCTAACGTAATCTACCTTTACGATAGAGATTTTGTTGCCTTAGATAGAAATTTGAAGATTTTCAATCTTGCCGAGGATAAAGAAGTTCAAAGACCTGTCCAGAGTGTGAGTTGGAGCACTGAACTTGCAGACAAAGGCAATTTTGATCATTTTATGTTAAAGGAAATTTCTGAACAAGTTGAGACTGTACAGAAAGCGATTGATCAAGATGGGGATTCTGTAAAGCAAATATCCGAATTGATTAAGAATTCTAGCGGCATCTTTTTTGTTGCTGCAGGTTCTTCTTATCATGCTTGTCTTTCTGCGAGCTATATTTTTTCCAAGGTTGCGAAACTGCATGTCAATGTTGTTCTTGCTTCTGAATTTCCCAATTACAAACATTTTCTAACCGACAAAACACTCGTTATTGCTGTATCACAAAGTGGTGAGACAACTGATGTTTTGGAGGCGGTAAAAACTGCTAAAGAAAAAAATAGTAAAGTAGTTTCTATTTTGAATGTTGAAGGCTCCTCTCTTCACAGAAACTCTGATCATACTATTTTGATGAATGCTGGTCCTGAAATTTGTGTCATTTCAACAAAAACTTACACCTCTCAGTTGGCAATATTGACTCTTTTGGCATACAATCTTGCTGGAAAAGATGAGGCAGGCAAGCAATTGCTGAAATATTTGTGGAACTTGATATACTATCTGACATCTGCCAATACAAGAGAGCATATCAAAAAACTTGCTGAAAGATTGAAAGATGCTGATCACTTGTTTATAATAGGACGAGGTCTGCAGTATGCCACTGCTCTAGAAGCAGCATTGAAGATAAAGGAAGTTTCTTACATACATGCTGAAGGATTTTCTGGTGGTGAGTTGAAGCATGGAACTATAGCATTGATAGAACCTGGAACGCCTTGCATAGTCTTTGTTTCAAATGAAAATGAAAAAGAAATTCTTTCCAATGCTATGGAAATCAAGAGTCGTGGTGGTTACATAATTGGGATAGCTCCTAAAAATAATGAAGTGTTTGATTATTTCATAAAAACACCAGATGTAAGTTATGCTAATCCTATCTGCCAAATAATACCAATACAGATTCTTTCATATCAGTTGGCAATTCTGAGAGGTCTGGATCCAGATCGCCCGCGAAATTTGGCTAAATCGGTCACAGTGAAGTAAAATGATTATTGATCATGTTTTTAGAGCATACGATATACGTGGTATCTATCCTTCTGAGATAGATGAGCAGTTTGCATTCAGGCTTGGGCAAGCATTCGGAACTTTTAGTAATGGAAGTGTTGTAGTCGGACATGATGTTAGAAATGGTAGCAAAAGCTTGTCTGAAAATTTTATCAATGGTTTGATTTCGACCGGATGCAAGGTGGTAGATATTGGTTTAGTTACAACTCCTATAATTATTTTTTCTACAGGCTTCTACAAGTTTGGTGCTGGTGTAATAGTGACTGCTTCGCATAATCCAAAAGAATACAATGGTTTCAAGCTTTATGGAAAAGGTGCAATGCCTATAAGTTTTGAAAGTGGGGTAAAAGATATTTTGGAGATCTTTGAATCGGGAGAATTCTTACAAGGTGATGGAAGTTTAGAAAAGAGAAATATTTTAGATGATTATACAACACATCTAATAGGTAATATTCAAATCAAGAACCCAACAAAGCTCAAAATTGTCATAGATGCTGGTAATGGACCTGCAGGTATAATTTATCCGGACATATTTAAGAAAATTGGAGTTAATTTAATTGGGTTATTCACAGACCCAGATGGCAATTTCCCAAATAGAGATCCTGATCCTTCAAAGGAATCGAGTTTAATTGCTTTGAAAGAAAAGGTGTTAGAAACTAAAGCAGACTTGGGGTTTGCATATGACATAGATGCAGACAGAATGGCTGTTGTTGATGAGAAAGGAAATGTTGTTCAGACGAAAAATGTCTTTGCAATGTTGATCAAACAAACATTAAGCAAAAACCCAAAGGGAAAAGTTATTTTTGATGTTTTATCTTCTAAATTGATTGGGGATACCATCCAAGCAAATGAAGGTTTACCTATTATTTGCAGAGTAGGGCATACTTACATTACTCAAAAATTCAATGAAGAAGATGCAATTTTGGGAGGAGAGTTATCAGGACATTATTATTTCAAGGAAAATTTTGGTGGGGAAGATTCTCTTCTAGCATCCTTGAAGTTGATAGAATTTCTAACTCAGAATAACAAAAAATTATCCGGGGCTGCTAATGAATTTCCACAATATTTTCTGGAAGAAGTAAGATTAACAGTTCCTGATGACAAGAAATTCCAAATGATCGAAAAAATGAAGAAGTATGCTATATCTGATGGATTCAATTTGGACTTTACAGATGGCTTGAAAATATTTTTCAATGATGGATGGGCTGCATTTAGATGTTCGAATACTGCTCCTCAAATTGTCATTGCATATGAAGGAATAAACCAGGAAAGCTTCCAAAGAATTAAAAACTTTGCAAATGATTTTGTTGAAAAATTTAGAAGGGATTTTGCATGAAAGCAATAGTATTAGCAGCAGGAGAGGGAACAAGAATGAGACCACTTACATTTACCACACCTAAACCTCTGCTGAAGATAACAGACAAATCTATACTTGCACACAATCTTGAACAGCTTTCTAAAGTTGGGATAAGTGAAGCAATTTTAGTTGTAGGATATTTGAAAGAAAAAATAAAACAGGAATTTGGAAATAGATATGGAAGTATGTCAATTGTTTATGTCGAGCAGAAAGAACAACTTGGAACTGGAGATGCGCTGATGCAGGCAGAAAGTTTTGTGGATGACAGATTTTTAGTAATTCACGGGGACGATCTACATTTTGCTGAGGATATGAAAAAATGTTTGAATCACGAAACTGCTGTAGCAGCAAAGGAAGTAATCAACCCACAGGATTTTGGAATTTTTGTATCAGATAATGGATTCGTGAAAGATCTAATCGAGAAACCTAGGAATCCTCCCTCTAATTTGGCAAATGCGGCCATTTATATTCTGAATAAAAGTATTTTCGATTTCCTAAAGAGAGTGAAGAAATCAGAAAGAAATGAAATAGAATTGACAGATGCAATAAAAGAAATGTCTGAAAATGAGAAACTACATTTGGAGATTGTTGAAAATTGGACTCCTCTAGTTTATCCTTGGGAATTATTGAAAGCAATGGAAATGATGATGATAAACTTGAAAAGGAATATTCATTCGACAGCATCTGTTGAAGCAAATGCAACTATCAATGGCGAGGTTGTTATTGGTAAAAACTCAAAGATAAAGAATGGTGTATACATAGAGGGTCCTGTAATAATTGGTGATAATTCAGATATAGGTCCGAACTGCTACATTCGACAAAATACTGTAATTGGCAATAATTGTAAAATTGGTAATGCTGTTGAAATTAAAAATTCGATAATAAATGATAATACAAAAATTGAACATCTATCTTACATTGGAGATTCTATTATTGAAAATAATTGCAATATCGGCGCTGGAACAATAATTGCCAATTTAAGACACGATAATAAAAATGTAAAATTCAATGTAAAGGGAGAAGTTGTAGATACAGGGAGAAGAAAATTTGGTGCTGTCATTGCAAGTTACAGTAAAACTGGAATACATACCTCAATTTATCCTGGTGTTCATTTAGGTCCATTTTCTTGGACTGTTCCAAGTGTTGCTGTAAAAGAAAATATTAAACCATTCCACATTTATGATGGAAAATTAAAACAGATTGAAGCAAAAAAGATTGATGAAGTTATAAAATCTGATGAAGATAAAAAAATACTTATAAATCTTTTTGAGCATTTAAAAAAGGAGGAATAAAAATGGAAATTACTCAACAACCAAAAATAGATATTGTAAAAGCGGAGAAACAACATGTTCCTGATGTAGCTAGACTTTACTTTGAAGCATTCGGAGAATTTTATAAATCAAAGGATGAAGCTCTAGCAGACGTCGAGCAAAAGCAAAAGGATGGGACACTTTGGGTTGCGATAGTCGATGGAAAAGTTATTGGAACATTTGGTTATGTAAGAGAATGGTCACATGGTGCCAATTATCTTGAGGGTATTGTTGTGGATGCTGAATACAGAAGAAGTGGAATAGGGAGCAAGTTGCTAGAAAGATTCATACAAGTTTGCAGAGAAGAGCAGACCAACCAACCATACGCATTAAGCAGTACATCTGTCGATAATGCAGCTTCTATTTCTGTTCACAGGAAGATGGGATTTGAGGAATGTGGCATTATGAAAGGTTTGCATTACGGAAAGGATGAAATACTTTTCCGTTTAAGAGTTAAGTGATGATATGAAAATAGAAGTCAGAAATGTAAAGCCAGAAGAACTGGATGAAGTAGTTAGAGTAGAAGAAGAAGCTTGGCCACCTGAACTTAGAGCTCCTAGAGAAAAATTTGAAAGTAGAATGGGTGTACATCTTGATGGATTTTATGAAGTATATGTTGATGAAAGATTAGTAGGCACTTCGACTTCAATTTGTGTAAATTACAAACCTGGAGATATATTCGACTGGGGTGAAATTACTGATAATGGGTACGGTCGTAATCATTCTGTAAATGGAAATGCACTTTATGTTGTTTCTGTTGGTACTTCTCAAGCAGAATATATGAGACCTATAAGAGAGCAACTAAGAATGAACGGAGGAAAAAGTTTAGGAACTCTATTAGTAGAGAAACAGCAAGAATTAGCTAAAAGACTCGGAAAAGAGTATTTAGTTTTAACAGCTAGGATACCCGGATATAGAAAATATTTTGAACAAAATCAATCTGCAACTGTTGAAGAATATCTAAAATTGACTATACAAAAAGATGGTAGATCTGAACCCTATGATCCAGAAACAAGATTTTATACTAGATGCGGTCTCCAAGTCGCTAGTATAATTCCCAATGCTGAAGAAGATGTTGACAGCATGAATTATGGCATAATAATGTACTGGAGAGTCAGATAAATGGGTTTAGGAAGCTGGGCGAGATTTGTTATTGGAATAGCACTTTCTTTAGAAATTTTAAGGGAAGTATTCTTTAATGAAAAAATTTCAGTTTTAGTCATAGGATTGTCTGTATTGTATTTGATTTTGTCTGGATTCTATTTTGTTGAGAAGCTAGTTTTGAAAATGTAATTACATTTTTTCTGGTAGCTGCATCCCAATTAGTTTCAATGATTTAGAGAGAACCTCTTTTGTCGCATCTACTAAAGTCAACCTGAAGTTTTTTGTCTTCCTATCGTCTGCCTTCAACACAGGAGTTGTCTGATAGAAATTGCTAAATACGGTAGCCAATTGATAAGCATAATTGCAGATGTAATGGGGTCGCATGTCCTTGGCTGAATTTTCAATTACAGAATTGAATTTCATAATTGTTTTCAATAATCTCTCCTCATGTTCATTCATTTTATTTAGATAGAAAACTTTTTTGTAGGATTTTGCTTTTCTTAAAATTCCTAGGCATCTTGTGTGAGCATATTGAACATAGGGGCCAGTATCACCTTCAAATTGGACTATGTCTTGCTTGTTGAAAGTAATATTTTGCTCGGGTTCAATTCTCAGCAATGCAAAAATTAATGCACCTTTACCAATTTTTTCTGCTAATTCTAGTTTCTTTTTTTCTGCAAGCTTCAGATTGTGCTTCTCTACTTCTTTTAATGCCAAATCTCTAAGTTCATCTAAAAATTGATCCAAAATTACAACTCTGCCGGTTCTGGATGCCATCAGACCTTCAGGCAAATTTACAAAGCCGAATCCCAGATGATGAAGATTTTTAGACCAAGGGTATCCTAATAGCTCCAACAATTTGAAAACTTGTTTGAAATGTAAGGATTGTCTTACATCAACAACATATATTCTGCTGTCTAATCGATATTCTTTAAAATTTTTTACTGCAAGCCCTATATCACGGGTTTGATAGACAGTTGTACCATCGGATTTTATCAGAATTGCATTTGGCAGACCAAATTTTTCCAAATTCGTTACTATAGCTCCCTCTGATTCTTGGGCGATTCCCTTTTTCAAAGCTAATTTAGCAAGGTCTTTTCCGAGATTGTAATAATCACTTTCGTATAATTCAACATCAAATGAGACATTCAACCTATTGTAAGTCTCTCTAATTCCCTCCAAAACCAATTCCCTAACTTTTTTCCAAATTTTTCTAATCTTCTTATCTCCGCTTTCCATTTTTCTTAGAATTTCCTTTGCCTCCTCCTCAAGCTGAGGGTTCTTGGCAGTTTCATCATGCATCTTTATGTACAAATCCCACATCCATAAGTCTGGCTTCTTGTCGACTTTCTTACTCTTTCCCCACTTCAAATATGCAACTATACTTCTGGATATTTGGTTTCCAAAATCTCCATAATAATTGGTCTTAATGATTTTGTAGCCTGCATATTTCATTATATTTGATAAAGAATCACCAAGCATTGTCGCCCTAGCATGGCCGATGTGCAAGCCATGAGCAGTGTTTGGCTGAGAAAATTCGATCATCACCCTTTTTCCTTTACCTATATCTATTTGTTTCTCTTTGAAAACATTTTTTAAGAAAATTTTAGAAACTTGGGGCCAATTAAAGAAAAAATTAATATACGGTCCTTTAACTTCAACTTTTTTAATCAGCGATCCTTTTGATATTTTAAACTTTGATGCAGTTTCCTGTGCAACTTCACCTGGATTTTTCTTTTGCTCTTTAGCTAAATCAAAGCACGGATAAGCAACGTCACCGAATTCTTCGTTTGGAGGACTTTCCAATTTACTTTCATCGACCTTAATTCCGACATCAGAAAATACCTTAGAAATTTCTTTTTCAAACATACTATCAATATTAACTTTTTATATTATTAGATTTAGAGTTATCTCTATGAAGGAAATAAAAGATTTCAATTTGGGCAAAAATTCGTCTATTAGCGATATCTTCAAGCAGATGCATGATAGCGGTGGATTCACTTCCAAGAAACTCGCTTTAGGTACGGGTATTCTAGAGAAGATGCTTAAGGATAAGGAATCACTGAATTTCCTGTCATTTCCAGCTGACATTATTGCCACAGGCAGCAGAGGAATTGTAAAGGACATGGTAAAGAACAAATGGTTCGATGTAATCATGACAACTTGTGGTACTCTTGATCACGACATAGCAAGATGCTGGAAGGATTACTATCATGGAGATTTTTTCATGGACGACAAAGAATTGCACAAAAAGGGAATTAATCGATTGGGAAATATTTTAATTCCGAATGAATCATATGGGATAATTATTGAAGATTTCATGACAAAGATATTGAAAGAAATTTCCAAAGACAAAAAAGAATTGTCAACTTATGAATTGGTTTGGGAGATCGGGAAAAGACTAAAGCAAGATTCAATTGCTTATTGGTGCTGGAAAAATAAAATTCCTATGGTTATTCCAGGAATTACAGATGGTGCTGTCGGCTACCAAATTTGGCAGTTCTCGCAAGACCATGAATTCAAAATTGATGTACTGAAAGATGAAAAACTTCTGAGTGATTTAGTTTGGAATGCAAAAAAATCTGGAGCTCTAATGATCGGAGGCGGAATTTCCAAACATCATGTAATTTGGCATAATCAATTCAAAAAAGGCCTAGATTATGCGGTATACATAACTACAGCTCAAGAATATGACGGCAGTTTATCTGGAGCTAGAACGCATGAGGCAATTTCATGGGGAAAGATCAATGAAAATGCAGATCATATTACAATAGAAGGCGATGCTACAGTATATCTGCCAATAATATTTGCAGAACTTGTTAATAGTCTATAATTTCTTATAAAACAGTATTCTCTATATGGTAGAAACAATTTTTCCCACAGTGACATTTCTTCTTGCTACTCTAATGATAGGAACTTTTGTTTTCATTTACAGCAACATACCATATTACGAGAACCTGCTTGGTTTCGTTCCTGCAAACGTAGACTCGTATTCGTTTGACAGCATAAATTCCTATTCAGCAATAACCTATACTTTTGTGCATGTGGATTACTTTCATCTCCTCATAAATCTGATATTTCTTTTTATTGCCGGATTGTCTCTCGAGGAAAGGATAGGAAAGATAAGATTTTTGTTAATTTACATATTTTCAGCTTTGTTCGCAGTTTTGTTTGATTTGATGAGTAGATACGCTATCGGAATTTCACCCACCGTCCCTTTTGTCGGAGCATCTGGAGCAATATTTGGATTACTGGCAGTTGCAAGTTTACTAGACCCTCATGAAAAAGTTCCTGCTGGTGTTGTATTTGTGACATTCCTTCCTTATGTCACGTTTATCGCACCATACCTTGGAGTTTTTGCCAATCCGATTTTTCTGATTTTTGTTTCGATCGGTCTGATAGCTGTCACAACATTTACATTGCCGCTTCATATACCTATGGTAGTCTCAATGCTGATCTTAATAATCAACTGGTTTGCTTCATTTGCAATAAAATATCCCTTAGACATATCATCGGTCGGCCATCTAGGCGGTGTTATAGGTGGAATTGTATCTTTCTTCCTTCTAAGTGAAAGTTTGAAATATAATAAATAAACAAACCGAAATATAATTAGAGATATATATGCAGAAAGGTATTTCACTTTCTTTTGCTGTTTTGCTTTTTTTAATCGCTTTTGTTGTCGTATTTTTGAATGCAGAATCTATTGGAAGATATATATGCATAGATGAGCTATGCACTCGGGAAACATCGTTTAATTATTTAATTGCTATAAGTCCTTCCTCGGGTAGTGTGAAGCAGGGAGACCCTATTTCTACAACAGTTTCTTTGACTTATGAAAGTGGTACTCCTGAGTCTGTATCATTATCATTAACTGGATGCCCTACTTATGCAATTTGTACAATAACTCCGACAACCTGCACTCCTACTTGTAGCTCAGTATTAAAAATCACAACATCAACGAATCTAATCCTTTCAAAATTATTAACTCCAGTTGGGACTTACAAGATAACGGTCAAAGGTAGTAGTCCTGCCCGTTATGCATATTATACTTTAACTGTAAACCCCGTTAGTACTACCACTACTACAAGCACTACAACAACGACTACAACTTTACCAACAACAACTACGACATCAACTACGATTATAGTATCAACTACTATTACCACTACTACAACCACTACGACTACTACCAGCACTACTACAACAACTACAACCTTGCCACAACCTACAGGAACCACGCTCAATTTCTTTCAAACAGCTTATATTTACAATGTACAACAAGCTGATATCGACTGGTATGCAAATCATTCAGAATTCAAACTTATAGTTTTAGGAGAGGCAAATCCTGATGCGAACAATAAGACATTTGCCGAAAAATTAAAGGCGGCCCGTCCAGGATTGCCACAGTTGTATTACTTTGATGTTTCCTTTAATTACATTAATAAGGCTGGTAACTGCTGCTGGACAATAGATGGTAAATCTGTACCGAAAGAAATTCCGTTCATAGCCCATTTGAACGATTTGGCAATCAACCAAGGAAAGGAAGACATTTTCCTGCATACTGCATATCCAATCTCACCGAGCAATAGAAAGCAATTCACAAACTATCCCGGTACTTATTACTTTAACCCTGGTAGCCCAACGTTAAGGGAGGAAATTCGTAAGCAGCTGCATAATGTTGTTTTATATGGCAGGGAATTATGGTCAAACTCAGCAGATACTATTGCCTATACTGATTTTCATATTCCAAAAGATGGAGTTATGTTGGACGATTTTTATTATTCTTTAGATAACATCAATTATCCAGGATGGGGAACGCCGCCGATAGTGGAATATACAACACAGGCGAACTTGGATGAAGCTAGAATTGGATTGCTGCAATATCTATACAATGATTTGAATCCATTAGGAAAATTAATATTTCCCAATCAAGCTCAAGCATCCTACAATCAAACTACAATGAATAGAATAATTGCTAATACTCATGGAATGATGTTTGAAGAACAAGGAGGCTATGCATGGTATTATGACGCTGGTATAATCTTCCAAAACGATCTGAAATGGGCTCAACTGGTTCCTGATAATTATTATTTGGGAATTGTTTCTTTAGATCCAATTAGTTCAGATGCAAATTGGAAAGCTGTAGATCTAGACAGAAGAAGACGAGTGTCTATAGCTGAAGGATTTTTGACTCAGAAGTTCCCAGGAAATTTAATGCTGCATTTACCGGATGGGGGATACGGAACCAAACCTGTGACAAACAACATGCCCTGGCCTTCTTGGTATTTGACTGATTTAGGAAAACCGTTAGAGCCAACAAAAGCAACAAACGGTTTGAATACAATTATTTTCACTCGAACATTTGAAAAGGGGTTCGTGGCTTTAACTCTCAGATTAAATGGTGCGCCTTTCAGCAATAGTTATACAGTATCTTTACCAGTAGGAAAGACGTATAGGGATGTTCAGAGTGGTGCTACAGTTTCTGGTAGTATTACTTTGTATAATGGAGATGCTGCTATACTGCAGGAAACTGGTGTTGTGACTACAACCACTACGACTATTCAAACTAATTGGTGGAACACTGCATGGCAATATAGAAAACCTGTTACAATTTCATCTTCATCATCAATTTCAAATTATCAAGTAAGTGTCAATTTAGATACTGCTATTTTGGTTTCTTCAGGGAAAATGAGATTGGATTGCGGAGATTTGAGATTCATAGATAGTGATAGTGCGACTCAGCTTAGTTATTGGGTAGAATCTGGATGCAATTCTGCTTCGACAAAAATCTGGGTGAAGGCTCCTGCAGTTTCATCTGGCAAAATAATAAATGTTTACTATGGAAATCCGTCTGCTACTTCAACAAGTAGCGGAGACAATACGTTTATTTTGTTTGATGATTTTTCAGGAACAAGTTTGAACACAAATAAATGGACAGCTGGAGCTTACCCAACTTCTGCAGGAACCGTTACAGTATCTGATGGCAAACTACGTCTAACTAATGTTGCTAGCAATTCTGAATATGTTAAGTCAAATAACAACATAACAATACCTTTTGTTGTAGAAGTAAAATGGGATAGCGATACTGCCAGTTCTGGAGCAGATTCGAGAAGTGGTTTGAGTCTTAAAGCATCGTCCGCTTATGATCCATGGTATCCAGGTTATTGGTTTTATAATAAATATTGGTATGCTGAGGGAACTTCGACTACTGTGACAGAGACTCCAGTTTCATTTCCACATATAGTTGGCTTGTATATGAAGTCGTCTACATCAGCAGATATGTATAAGGATAAATCGTCATTACTTTCTGCAACTGGAATTAAAGGAATAAGTGGTTCGGCACCAGTCTCAATTGTTGATATGGGATGGGGCGTACAACATACGTCAACATGGGACTGGATTCTTGTTAGAAGCTATGCTAGTCCGGAACCTTCGACGAGTGTAGGAAGCGAACAGGCGCAAACTACTACAACCACAACGACTACTACCAGCACTACTACAACTACAGTCCCATGTCCCCTTTGTGAAACTACAACTACTACAACAACTCTACCAGCAGGTGGACCAGCTTACTCATCACCTTCAATCAGTGGATCTGCTGCTGGAACATCTGTAAAACATAATCTGTACTGGCAAGACAGTAATGGCCTATCAGGCTACATATTTAGTTTTGATAATGGTGTTGGTAGTTTCACTAATGACAGTTTTATTTATTTCGGTGAAATTGATCAAGATTCAACTGAATGGAGAAATGGTTTAGTAGCTTTATGGCATATGAATGAAAATTCAGGTATCATATTAACTGATAGAAGTGGGGGTGGTAATGCAGGTACTTTAAACAACATGGCAAGCCCTCCGACAGCAACATCAGGATGGGGGTCTACTGGCTGCAAATTCGGAAGTTGTCTTAAATTTGATGGGTCTAATGATTATGCAAGTGTACCAAATTCCGCAAGTTTGAGTCTGGCTAATGCATTCACAATATCGGCTTGGATAAAAGTTCCTGTAGGAAATCAGGGTTCTAAAGGTATTATCCAGAAAAATCCACAAGGTGGAGATTATGATTATATGCTTTATTTGACTTCAAGTTCTCCTGTACCACAAGCGCCGGGAATATATTTCAAAAACCCATCTGGCGCATCTTATTCTGCTGTAGCTTCAGTTTCAGTTAATGATAATCAATGGCATCATTTGGGAGGTACTTTTGATGGCCAAAACTTGAGGATTTACTTAGATGGCGTGCTTCGATCAACTACAAATACTGGTACGCAAACAGTGAGAACTTCATCAACCAATTTAAATATAGGACTTGGTTGGGCCGGTAATTTCAATGGCACAGTTGATGATGTAGCAATTTGGAACAGAGCATTATCGGGTTCAGATATAAACAATTTATACAAATTGGGTTCAGGTCCATCGAACACAGCTTGGTCCAATATAACTAAAACTGTAACCTCTACAATTGGAGCAACTATCAGATGGTGCGTTTATGCAAATAATGTTTTGAACAGATGGACAAGTACATGCAGCTCTCCCTATAATTATGTAACAACTTTACCACCTACAACAACTACTTCAACGACAACATCCACAACGACTACAACGACCACTACCAGCACTACTACAACTACTTTGCCACAAGGATCAAATCCTTACAATTTATTCCTCTGGAGATATGATTATCCTAAAAGCCAAGCTGACTGTAATTGGATAGCTACCAGAAGTAAATACTTGTGGGCTGACCGTAAACAAGACGTAGATTGTTTCCATATAGCTAATCCAAATGTTAAAGTCCTGTATTACATTGATAGAGGTGAATATCAAACTGGAGAAATGCAAACTTTGTGGAACATCGAGTCAGCATGGTTACATATGGAGAATGGTACTAGAGCTTATTTTGTATGGAATAATAACAAATTATATCTGTGGAATCCTTCCAGTCCTGATGTAAGGAATTGGATAGCCAACAATTGGGTTACTAAATGGAAGACTGACAATTTTGATGGCATATTTGTGGATGATGGATTTAGACCTTGCATAATAAATGGTATTTTAAGAGCATGTACTGGTATATGGACTGACGATCCGAATCTATCAATTAAAGAATTTGCATCATGGAGTGCATGGGCGGATGCATGGAGTGAATGGGGACTTTGGTTAAAATCTCAATTTACTAATAAGAATTTCTTTATTTTACCTAACGGCGGTGCTCCATGGTATTCTGCTGTAAATTATACTGCTTGGTTTAGGGGAACGGATGGTGTGATGTATGAATTTTATCCGCGTCCCTTTACTTGGGATGATGAAGTAGACGACTTCATGAGGCATCAGAGAGACGCTGCTTCATTTAAGTCTAATCTTGTATTAACCTATTTCCCAGTTAGTCCTTCCTCTCAACACTGGTTGGCATCATATTATCTTATAACAAAGAATTTCACTACTAACAATCTTTATACAAGCCTGCCATTCAGTTATCCTGTTCCGTCTGGATTTGGTTATGGGGGCTGGGATCCTGCTGTTTGGGATACTTTGAATCTAGGAAATCCAACAGATACAGGAGTTCCACAGTGCAATGATCCGTTTGGAGTTTATCCGGGTACTTATTCTGGTATATGTTATTATGTCAGACATTTCCAGAATGGAGTCGTAGTTGCTACACAGCATCGATTTAATCCTGAAACAAGAACATTTACAGTCAATTTAGGAGGATCTTACATAAACGTATCAAATCCAACTAGTCCTGCAGTGAGTCAAATTACTATAGGGGCTGAAGGCTCATTCATTGGGAAAAAATAACTATCGGAGATTTAGTTATTAGAAATATTTTTTATTAAAATGAGATTTTAATTATGGAATTCATCAAAATAATTCTTTTTCGAGTCGCAAAGAAATGGATAGCCGGAGAAAGCTTATCTGATGTTATCAAAAGAACTAAGGAAGTTAACCAGAAAGATATGCATGCTATAATTAATTTTCTTGGTGAGCATGTCAAAAGTAAAAAGCAAGCGGAGAACAATGTTGAAGAATATTTTAAAATCCTTGAATCAATAAGAGGGGGTAAGTTGAATGCTTCTATAAGTTTGAAGCTGACGGAAATTGATCTAGACGTTGATGAAAAAATATGCTACAGAAACTTGCTTAGATTAGTTAGAAAGGCGAATCAAAATAAAATTTTTGTTTGGATCGATATGGAGGAATCCAAATATACTCAGATTACAATTGACTTCTACCTGAAATTGCTTAATTTTTCAAAAAATGTTGGTATTTCCATTCAATCTAATTTAAAGAGAAGCAAAGATGATGTTGAAAGAATTCTTGCAAAAAATGGAATAATAAGATTGACTAAAGGAGCTTACAAGGAAAATTCGAGAACTGCTTTTCAAGATATTGAACAAATAAATGAGAATTTTTCAAAAATCATGAAAATGTTGTTTGAGAAATCAGAATTTTTTGCTATTGCTACGCATGATGATAAACTTGTTCAAGAAACTTTGAAATTGAGATTGAAATACAGCAAGAATGTTGAGTTCCAGTTTCTCAAAGGCATTAGAGACGATTTAAAAGTTAAGCTGGCTCAAAGGGGTTTTGATGTTGCTGAATATATTCCATATGGAACTGATTGGTTGGCGTATGGGTTGAGAAGATTGCAAGAAAGAAGAAGGAATTTTCTGCTTCTGTTCAGGTCTTTAATCAGGATTTAAAAGTCTTGACAAAAAGGTTTAAATATTTAACTTTTTATTGAAAGTTTGGTGGAAAGATGATAGACGTTCCAGAAATGTCATATGTAGTAGGAGATATAAAAGGAATTTTATATCTTAATAACGATAGTGGGGATCCTCCTTATTTTCCTAATCTGGATAAAGCTCAAGAAAAGGCTGAGCGATTAAATAGATTATCAGCTCGAAGATATCCACGCTACAACCCACCATTCACTCCTTATCTAAGAAGATTTGAGCCAGTTAGAAGTGAACCAGATATAGAATCACCTATTAGAGTTTTGGTAGTGGGCTACTTCAAAAGAATGGGCAGACTAGATACTCTTCATGGGTTTTACACAAATTATGAACAGGCTAAAGCTAAAGCTGCAGAACAGAATAGAAGTATTGCTTATACACAGTATTCCTGTGCTACAAGCCCATGGCAAGTTTTAGTACAAAGTTTAGAGATTGCACCTGTTGTACCAATACCTGCTCAAAAGTTAGGTCAGCAAAAATTAATGTATAATTCTAAAATTTGATCAAATATTTAAAATCCAATTAGTCTAATCTAAATATGGTAAAAAGAAAAGGTCTGCCAGTTCAAGGAGAATTAGTTTTCTGTACAGTTCAGAGGATTACACCTTATGCGGCTTGGTGCAGACTGGATGAATTTGAGAATTTAGAAGGAATGATACACATCTCTGAAGTTGCTGGCAAGTGGATTCATGATATCAGAGAATTTATCAAACCGAACAAGCAGTATGTAGCAAAAGTTGTGAGGATTGACGACCAGAAGGGTTTCATTAACTTGAGTTTGAAGCGTGTTTCGAATAGGGAGGAAAAGCAGAAAATAAATGAGGTAAGAAAAGAACAAAGAGCTGCAAAGATTCTGGAGCAAGCTGCCCAATCATTAAAAAAGAATTTGCAGCAGGCGTATGAAGAAGTCGGCTATAACTTGCAGGAAAGGTTTGGAAATTTGTTTTCAGCTTTTGAAGTTGCAAGAGAAGAGAAGGAAGTTTTGACTGAGGCTGGATTAAGCAAGCAATGGATTGATGCTTTAAGTCCGATTATTGACAAGGCGTTCAAGGAAAAGGAAATTATTTTGAAGGCTGAATTAGAATTGAGAAGCTATGCAAAAGATGGTGTACAGAAAATAAAAGACAACTTGAAAACTTTGGAAAAACTCAACGGAATCAAAATAAAATACATATCTGCTCCTAGATATCAGGTTGAATTGAAAACTAAAGATCCGAAATCCGATGAGAAGAAACTCAAGGATGAATTGGAAGGAATAATCAAACAGATTAAGCAGGAAGATGGAGAAGGCAGCTACAGGTTTGTAAAATGAAAATGAAAAAATGTTTATCCTGCAAAATATATACTTTTAAAGAAGTATGCCCAAAATGTAATAGTAAAACATCCAATCCACGGCCGCCTAGATTTTCCCCAGAGGATAAGTATGGCAAGTGGAGAAGGAAGTTGTTGAGTGAGTAAATGGCTACAAAAATTGTTGAAACGGAAAAACCGAAACTGAAAGATCCGTTATTCATAGAAGGACTGCCGGGTGTAGGAAATGTTGGCAGAATTGCTGCTGGCTACATGGTTGAGGAGATGAGATGCAAAAAATTTGCTGAACTGACTTCCTCTCATTTCATGCCGTTTGTCTTGTTGCATCAGTCTTCTGCTGTGCATATGTTGAAGAATGAATTTTATTATTGGAAAGCAAAGAAGAAAGGACAAAGAGATTTGATAATACTTATTGGAGACAGTCAATCAGTAGATCCTGAAGGACATTATGAGATTGCGCATGAAATTCTCAATTATGTAAAAGGTCTGGGAGTGAAGGAAATGTTTACTCTGGCTGGGTTGTCAGTAGGAGAACAACCTGCTAAGCCAAGAGTTATTGGGGCTGTAAGTGATCCTGAGATGTTGAAAAAATACAAGAGTTTTGGTATTGATTTTGATGCTGGAAGTAAAGTTGGTACAATAGTTGGCGCCTCCGGCCTGCTGTTAGGCATAGGTAAATACTACGGAATAAAGGGCATATGTTTGCTTGGCGAGACTGTTGGTTTTCCTATAATTCCTGATCCTAAGAGTGCAGAGGAAGTTTTAAAAATTTTAGTGAAGATATTGAATATTACTTTGGACACAAGCAAGTTGGATAAGAAGGTAAAAGAAATGGAAGATTTCATAAAGAAGATACAAGATGTTGAGAAGAGAACCATGGCACAGTTGATGAGACCTGCTGGTGCTGAAAAGCCTGGAGAAGAGAAAGAGAAACTTACTTACATAGGTTAAAGAATGCCTGCTAAATTACTTATTTCTAGACAAGAATACCTCGCTTCTGGAATACATATTGGAATGAAGCAGAGGACAGAACAGATGAAGGAATTCATTTACAAGATAAGGCCGGATGGGTTGGCTGTCTTGAACTTGAAAATGATTGACGAAAGAATTAAGACTGCAAGCAAATTTCTTGCCAAATTGAATAAGATAATAGTTGTTGGAAGAAAATCTGCAGCTAAAGGAGCGATAGAAAAGTTTGGAGAGTTGATTGGAGCTGTGGTAGTTACAGGAAGGTTCATGCCCGGAACGTTAACAAACCCTCATTATAGAAAATTCTTTGAGGCAGAAGCAATTTTGATTATTGATCCATTGACTGATATGCAGGCATTGAATGAGGCTGTTACAGCAAGGGTACCAGTTGTGGGAATTTGCGATACATTCAATGAAACTAGGGATATTGATCTGATAATTCCTGCAAATAACAAAGGAAAGAAGGCTTTAGCAACATTATTCTGGATTTTGGCAAGAGAAGTATTGAAAGAACGTGGAACAATCAAGTCTGATTCTGAATTTCAGTACAAGATTGAAGATTTTGACATGGAATAATTTCAAAAATTTACTTTGATGTAGTTACAGAACTATACTGTAGAAAATATTCTTTCTCAAACAGAAATTGTTATTTAAGTACCTCACGTAATCTACTTTTGCGATTGTGGTTGGAAATTTATGAAAACCACTACATATAGTAGCACAATATATTGTGTTTATATAGAATCGAAATACACAATATATGTATGAAATGTCCCCACTGTCATAGTAGCAATCTAAGGGTTGTTGACTCTAGGGAAACTGAGACATCGATCAGAAGAAGAAGAGAATGTCTGGACTGCAAGCAAAGATTCACAACTTATGAATCGATTGAATTGAGTCCGTTGGTTGTGTTGAAGAAGGATGGCAGACGAGAGCTGTTCGACAGAAATAAATTGGTCCGTGGCATCACAATCGCATGTGGAAAAAGACCTGTTAGTCAGGAAAAAATTCAGCAGACTGTTGACGAAATAGAAACTGAATTAAGGAACATGGGTAAGTCAGAAGTCAAGAGCAGAACAGTTGGCGATTTGGTAATGGAAAAATTGAAATCATTGGATTATGTTGCTTACATTAGATTTGCTTCTGTGTACAAGGCTCACCAGTTCAGAGATATTTCTGACATTGAGAAAGAGCTAAAGGAACTAAAGAAAAAATAAATTTGGAGGTTTCTATATGGATCATTTAGATTTGTTGCAGCAACGTATTGAGTTAAACGGAACTAAGAGAGGATTGAAGATTCCTAGGGTTTTCACAAAGCCTGGAGATAAGCTGGAAGATGTTTTCAATTATGTTGAGTGGGACAAAAGAAAGAGTGAGATAAAAAATCCTGACGGAAGTATAGTTTTCGAGATGGATGGAATTCTAGCTCCGAAATTCTGGACGCAGACTGCGGTTGATATACTTGCACAAAAGTATTTCAGAAAACGTGGTGTGCCGCAATACGATGAAGATGGAAATCCTATAAGAGATCAGAATGGGAATGCAGTTCTTGGACCTGAGAAATCTATCAAACAAATTATTAAAAGACTTTCTCACTTCTGGAGAGTATGGGGAGAACAAAATAAATATTTTGCAACACCTGAAGATGCAGAAACTTTTGAAGCAGAAGTTGGATTTACTTTATTGTATCAGATGTCTTCGCCTAATTCTCCGCAATGGTTTAATGCTGGTTTAGCTTTGCAGTATGGAATAACTGGAACTGCACAAGGACATTGGTATTTTGATGATAAAACTGGAGTAGTTATAAGATCTGAAGATGCGTACACAAGGGGGCAGCTTCACGCATGCTTTATTCAGCCAATTAAGGATGATCTAGTGAATGAAGGTGGAATATTGGATACTGCTGTGAAAGAAGCTAGAATTTTCAAGTATGGTTCTGGAACCGGAACTAATTTTTCTACGCTCAGAGCAAAAGGTGAGTCGCTTTCTGGAGGAGGCGGATCTAGCGGTTTGATGTCTTTTCTTAGAATTTTCGACACAGTAGATGGATGCATTAAGTCGGGTGGAACCACTCGTAGGGCAGCGAAGATGGTTATTGTAAATGTAGACCACCCAGAAATAGAAGATTTTATCATGTGGAAAGTGTTGGAAGAAAAGAAATATGCTGCTCTTGTCAAGGCTGGACTGGCACCATTAGACATGGATGTGATGAGCTATACAGTTTTTGGACAGAATTCAAATAATTCTGTGAGGGTGACTAATGATTTCATGCAAGCAGTCTTGAATGATCAAGATTGGAATTTGACTGCAAGAACTGATGGACGCATCATGAAAACATTGAAGGCGAAAGAACTCTGGAGTAAAATTGCTCAAGCAGCATGGTCATGTGCTGATCCTGGTTTGCAATTTGATACTATTGTAAATGATTGGAATACTTCTCCGGCAACTGGAAGAATAAATGCAACTAACCCATGTAGCGAGTTCCACTTTTTAGACAATACTGCTTGCAATTTATCTTCGTTGAATTTGATGAAGTTCTATGATGCGGATACGAATACTTTTGATACTGAAAAATCCATGCATGCATCGAGATTGTGGACAATTGTTTTGGAAATTTCAGTTCTCGCTGCTCAGTTCCCGAGTAGAGAAATTGCTGAGATGACTTACAAGACTAGGAATTTGGGATTGGGCTATACAAATCTTGGGGCTTTACTAATGGTAATGGGATTTCCGTATGACAGTGAGGAAGGAAGAAATATTGCTGCTGCGATTACTGCGTTGATGACTGCTGAAAGTTTTGCCACGAGTGCAGAGATGGCTGGATTTCTTGGACCGTATCCTGAATATACGCCGAACAGAGATCACATGTTACGTGTAGTTAGAAACCATAGACGTGCAGCATACAATGCAAAACCAGAGGAATATGAGAATCTTTCCATAAAACCTGTTGGAATAAATCATAAATTCGTTCCAGGATATTTGCTCAAGGCAGCTATAGAAGCTTGGGACAGGGCGTTGGATTGGGGAGAAAGATTTGGATATAGGAATGCGCAACTTACATTGATCGCACCTACTGGAACGATTAGTTTTGTTATGGATGCTGATACTACTGGGATGGAACCTGATTTTGCTTTGGTGAAGTTCAAGAAGTTGGCTGGTGGAGGATTTTTGAAAATTATAAACAGGTCGATTCCACTTGCTCTGAAGAATTTGGGATATGATGAACAGCAGACAAAAGAAATTATAGAATACATGATTGGGACTAATTCCTTGAGAAATTCTTTGTTTATCAATCGTGTTACTTTGAAGCAAGCTGGATTTACTGATAATGAGTTAGATAAAGTAGAAAAAGAGTTGCCGAAAATTTTGGATTTGAATTTTGTTTTCAATCCTGTTTTCCTTGGTGAAGAAACCATGAGAAGATTGGGATTCAGGAAGGAAGATTATTCTAAAGCTGATTTTAATCTTTTGAAATCTTTGGGATATAGTGATGCTGAGATAGAAGTTGCGAATGAAAAAATCTGTGGCATGCTGATGATAGAAGGAGCTCCGCATCTTAAGCAGGAGCATTATCCGATTTTTGATTGCGCGGTGAAATGCGGGAAGAAGGGACAGAGGTTTGTGGAGTATATGGCGCATGTTAAAACCATGGCTGCTATTCAGCCGTTCTTGTCTGGAAGCATGAGCAAGACTGTAAACATGCCGGCTGAAGCTACTGCAGAAGAGATACAGAATGTTTACATGCAGGCGTGGAAGCTTGGATTGAAATGCATAGCAATCTATCGTGACGGAAGCAAAGTTGTGCAGGCAATGTATTCACGTGTAGAGGAAAAAGAAAAGCAAGAGATGAAACCGATCAGGAGAAAGATGCCGTCTGAGAGAAAAGCAGTCACGCATAAGTTCAAGATTGGCGAGCAGGAAGGATATATTACAGTTGGATTGTTTGACGATGGAAAGCCTGGCGAATTGTTTGTAAGCATGGCCAAGCAAGGTAGTACATTAGCGGGATTGATGGATTCATTCGCCATAGCAATATCAATTGGTCTGCAGTATGGAGTGCCGTTGAATGTTCTGGTGGATAAATTCTCTCATACAAGATTCGAACCGTCTGGATGGACAGACAATCCGCAGATACAGGTTGCGAAATCGATAATGGATTATATTTTCAGGTGGATGGCATTGAAGTTCTTGCCTGAAGAGGAAAGGCAGAATATTGGTTTCAATAAGCAAGAAGAGAATGGAAATGGGTATAGGCCGATTACACCGATTACTGAATTTACTAAGCCAGAGAAGGAAGAGATGAAATTTGATATGAAGGCTGATGCTCCTACTTGCAGGGAATGTGGATCAATGATGGTTAGGAGTGGGAGCTGCTATACTTGCACATCATGCGGAAGTACGACTGGATGTAGCTAAATTATAAAATTAAAGCTTGAAATTATTAAAACCATCTGCCACCAACTATCGGAAATGAACCCTCCAAGTATAGGATTAATAAAATTATTTTTCTAATTCTAACTTACTAGTTAGTAGGTAGTTTTATACATTAAAAACCAAAGGATTATTATGAAAAATAGAGAGAAAATAAAAGTAATTGTGTTAACAGAAAAGGACAGAAAATTACTCCAGAATATAGACAAATCTCTTACAGATATAAAAAAGGGTAGAATAAAGGAATTTCTAGCTGAGAAGAGTAAAAAATCTAGATGAAAGATCTTCTTATTTCTGCTATGATTTGATCCCAGTTTGCAAGTATATAGTTAACAACTCTACTTTGTTCTTTTTTATCTGAAAATTCTATAAGAAAAACTATGAGTATATCTTCGATTATTACATAATAAATTCTAAAAGGTCCCCATTTCTTTTCAAAAAGATTTTTGCCAAGTCTTTTACCTGCTAGAGGATTAACTTCCAATTTCCTTTTAAGTTTTTCAAGCCTGTTCCAGTCAGTAAATTTGATTTTCTTTAATTTTTCCTCAAGAGAATAAGAAGTGAAAACTCTATATCGTTTCATGTTAGTGTATAGTAGACTCAAATAGTATTTAAAAGAGGTGGTGCAAGTTGGACCAACTCAAAAAGATAAGATAATCAATTTAGAATATTCTAGTCTTTAGATTTTACTAAATCTTTTCTCTACATCATCCCAATTAACTATCTGCCACCAACCATCAACATATTTTCCTCTATCATTCAGATACTGCAGATAATAGGCATGTTCCCATACATCCAACATAAGCAACATCTTCATGTCAGCAATGTGAGCAAGATTATGTTTCTCCACCTGCATAACAATCAACTGCTTAGAAACATGATCAAAACCCAATACTGCCCAACCAGATCCCTCTACTGTTTTGGCAGCAGTTCCAAATTCTTTTGCAAAAGCATCAAACGAACCAAAATCATTATTAATTTGATCTGCTATCTTTCCACCAGGTTTGTTATTCTGTTGGGGTGGCTGCATATTTGGCCAAAATATTGAATGCAGTATATGTCCGTTCAAATTAAAACTCAAGTCTCTTAATGTTGCTTTAATATCAGTCTCTGCCTCACCTTTCCTCATCTTATCCAATTTCTCCAAAGCAGTATTCGCTCCATTAACATAAGCAGCATGATGTTTGTCATGATGAAGAGTCATTATCTGTTTAGAAATCACTGGCTCTAACACATCATATGCATAAGGCAGAGGAGGCAATTCGTACTTTTTCATATTCTTTTATAGTACTGAATCGTTTATATAAATTTATGCCTGACAATTGGTTATACTACGAACCACCTAGGAAAAAGAAGAAGCGATATAGAGGATATAAGAAAGGATTTGGCAGAAAATTCAAGAAATATAAAGAATAGTTATTACCACTATTGGTTGTTAGAAGTTTAGATAATTCTACTGATTTGATGATTAAAAGGAAGAAAGCTGCGGCAAAACCGGACGGTCCTCAAGAATCATCCAAACCCCCTGCTACAGCCTTTAGATCCATGTTGTTAATACACAGACAAATAAGTTAATGGTTTAATTACATATAAATTTTTCTTTGCTAGAATACTACAATGATCTAAAAAATGAATAAATTCCTTCCACTATTGCAATTATACCAATCCAATAGAATATTCCATTACTAATTCCTGAATAAATTGCAAACAATGCAGCTCCGTATACAACATCTAGAACTCCCATCCAATCATAATAATAGCCTCCCGCCAAGCTAGAAAAGATAGACCATAATCCTTTTCCAACGTAGATAAGCGATGTATAAAAGATTACAATTGATGTAAACAGAATGAATGTAGGATAAGCAATCATCAATCCAATGATAATATCAACTATGCTCAAAATCATGAAGATTAAATTCATTGCTACCAACAATCATTATGTAAACAAAAATTTAAAATAATAGATATAGTGGATTGAAACAATGAAAAAATACCATCATGAACCTCATGGAGCTGTTGGAGAGACATTAAGAGATTTTGTTTATGGTTTCAATGACGGATTGATAACTACTTTAGCAATAGTATCTGCTTTGTCCGGAGCGTCTGTAGGTAACTTGCTAATCATATTTGCGGGCATAGCTAATGTTTTGGCCGATGGAATATCAATGTCTCTAGGAGGTTACATATCTTCCAAGTCTCAGGTAGAGGTCTACAAAAATGCATTGAGGCAGGAAAGGGATGAAGTAAAAAATATTCCTGATATGGAAAGACAGGAAATAAGAAATATTTACAGGAAGAAAGGTTTCAAGGGAAAGGAACTGGAAAGAATTGTGAAAGTCATAACTTCAAACAAGGAAAGATGGGTTGATGTTATGATGAAAGAAGAATTGGAGCTGACAGAAAGCAAATTTATCAACCCAGTCAAAGTTGCAGCTGTAGTATTTGCTGGTTTTCTTTTGGCTGGATTCATACCTTTGGTTCCTTATTTGTTTTTTGACATTCAGACTTCACTGCAGTATGCAGTTACAGTTTCATTTATCAGCTTGTTTGTTTTAGGTAGTTTACGAAGTATTTTCACAAAAAGGAACTGGTTCAAAAGTGGATTGGAAATGTTGGCTGTAGGAATGTTAGCTGCTGCGGCTGCTTATTTCATTGGCAGTCTTGTAAAACTACTTTAAGTGAATTCAATGGGTAAGAAGTACAAAGTAATATTTGATTTAATAGGATGTATCGGCGCTTATACATGCGTAGCTGTGGATCCAAAAGATTGGGAGATAGATAATCGGGCTGGGAAAGAAGGTAAGGCGAATTTAATTGGGTCTGAGGAAAACAAGAAGACGAGAACTTTTGAAAAAATCATTGACGAGTCTGAGCTACAAGCAAATATAGATGCAGCAAGAGTATGCCCAGTAAATGTTATACATATAATTGATTTGGAAACTGGGAAGAAAATTATTTAGCAGCTTGTTGTGGTCTCAGCAATTCAAAATTTTTATATAGAGCTGCAATAAAAATTTCGAACTGTTGTTTAAAAGGTCTCATATGCTTTGACTCAGGATCATCAATATATTTACCTCCTAAATTTTTAAACCTCTTACCTTCTATATCTAAAATTAAAAAAGCTTCTTGTGTGAGCCAGCGAGAAACACTCATTCCACACGTTATATGAGGAGTCATAGTAACTTTTCTACCGTCCGGTGTACGAATTGTCATCTCTAGATATCGACGGGTTTCAACATTTTCTACTTTCACAGAACCAGGTGCTATTCTCCTGTATGTATCAGAACGCACCTGAACGTTATATCCTAGTTCCCGGCCAGTTATTTCTAAAGCATCCATATATGCTGCTGCTTGCATTCGATAAGGTATTCTAATTATCATGCTATCTGGTTTTATTTTGAACGTAAAAGAATTTAAACTATTATTTATCACAATACAAATTTAGGTTATGAAGGTGCACGGCATAGTTGATAAGAAGGCAGAGAAAATTGTTGAAAAAACAATGAAGTTCTGCATTGATACAACTTTTGCTTATCCTTTGGTAGTCAAGACGGGGAAGGGAGTTTATTTATGGGATGTTGATGACAAGAAATATCTTGATTTCAGTTCAAACGTTTGTTCATCGAATGTTGGTTACAACCATCCGAAAATTCTTGAAATCATTAAACAATATTCAAAGATAGGAACTCACAAGCTTGCTGGGCAAGATTTTTTTATAGAAGAACAAGCAAATCTTGCAGAAAAATTATTGAAAATAGTTCCGAAGAATTTAAAGAAAGTTTTCTTCACTAATTCTGGAGCTGAGGCAAATGAAAATTGCCTGAAATTTGCATATAGAAAAAAAGGTCCATTAGTTGGCGTATCCTGCCTAGGCGCATTCCACGGCAGAACTTTAGGTGCATTAAGTTTTACTTTTTCCAAAAAAGTTCACAAGAAAAACTATCCTGAATTGAATCATGAAAGAATTAAATTCTGTACAAATGACAATGACGCAGAAATTGACAATATTGAGAAAAAAATTTCAGAAAGCAAAGATATAGCATTTATCATCGTAGAACCTGTCCAAGGTGAGGGCGGATACAATATTGCAAGCAAAAGATTTCTGAAAACACTAAGAAAAGTTGCTACAGCCAATGATGTTCCGCTAATCATAGATGAAATACAAACTGGAATGGGAAGAACAGGTGTATGGTGGGCTTTAGAACATTATGGAATCGAGCCAGACATTATGTCAGTTGCTAAATCACTTCAAGTAGGAGCTTCTATCACTTCAGAAAAATATGATCCAAAAGAACCTGGAGCTGTTTCTTCAACATGGGGTGGTGGCAGTAGAATAGATTTAGCCGTAGGTTTGAAGACTATAGAAATTATAGAAAAAGAAAAACTTCTAAGCAAATCAAAAAAGAATGGTGCATACTTGTTAAGCAGACTAAAAGAATTAGAAGAAGATTTTGATGTTGTTTCTAATGCAAGAGGTTTAGGCATGATGTGTGCTTTTGATTTACCAAATGAAAAAATTAAAGACAAATTCGAATTCAACTGCTTTAAGAATGGCTTAATAATTCTTGGGTGTGGAGAAAAATCTATCCGTGCAATTCCTCCGTTGATAATCAAGAAAGGTGAAATTGACAAGGGATTGGATATTTTGGAAAAGGTATTGAAGAATGTCTAATTAAATTATTCCAGCTTCAAATCACTTTCTATCAAAGCTGATTCCCAATCCTTTTCAGTAGAAGTACTAGCCAATCTATCGACTAACTCACCGAAATCAAATTTTACAACTTTATGATACATATCGAAAATAGCTCTTCTTATTTTAACTATTTCCTCAGGTTTATAATAAATTCCATTCGGTTTATCATAAATTCCATTAATATATTCATCTGTAGTGATTGGAGGTTTACCTTCTTCACCGAAATTTATTTTCAGATTAGCTCTACTTAATTCACCATATCTCTCTGAAACAATTTTAAGTTGACGCATTGTTGCTAGTTGAATAATACCGGGAGGATTACTATACCATCCATAATGAGAAAGATTCTCTAAATCAAAAGGATGCGTAAAATTTACAATAACATCCCCAGTTATATGACCCTCTTGAGACATTGGATAGAATGCTACTTTACATATACTATGAGGATAAAAAAGTGGTAAATCTTTAATTCTAAATGTTTTTATTAAATTCTCTCTTGCTCTCCTTTCCGATATTTTAATTTCACTTTCACTGGGAGCGGTATCGTCAGGCCAAAGTCTCAATTTTGATTCATCAGTTAAATAAATAGTGCTTCTGTGTAATCCGTAATAAATTCCTCTATTATTAAAATTAATGATATTAGTAACGTATCCATGATATCTACCCAGATATCTTAAAAAAACTGTTGCATCATCGTTAGAGTATAGACACCCTTCTAAAAGTCCAAGAAATTCTCTCCTATGATTTTCATTTTCAAATCTTAGACATAATCCGGCGGGACTTTCGTCTGCAACAAAAATTGGTACAGCATTCATACTTCTTGCTTTTTCACGCACATCTTGCAACTGATATAATACTTCCTCTTCTCTATTTTCTCCTGTTCTTAATTTGGATAGTCTCATGAACTTTAAGAGATAGCCTAAATCATCAAGAACATAAGCAACTGGTTTTTTTGTTTCGACAATTGAAGTATAAGAAATCTCTCCACTTCTCAGTAATTTCTCTTTTTCGAGATTGTATGCATTTAGTTGAACACCTTCTTGCGAAAGCACTTTAACCAATCGAGTCTTTCCGTTACCTGGGTCACCGATTATCATCTTGGGACTTGTATCATTAAATAAATTTGAAACTAAAATTCTGGCTGAAATTCCTTCAAACAAATCAGTTACAGTCTCGTATTCTGCTCTTCCGTATCGAATCGCTTGACTCATAACTAAGCATCTATATAAAAAACTATTTAATCTTAACTAAAATGAGATTAAGGACATGAGCTAAATATTATTATGAAAATTCTTGTTGCTCTAGGCGGAAATGCAATTTTAAAAAAAGGAAAAAGTAATTTTGCTTCAATGCTTACAACCATAAAGAAAACTAGCAGTATTCTAGCAGACTTGGTTGCTGATGGCAATGAAATAATTATAACTCATGGAAATGGTCCACAAGTTGGAGAGCTATCAGATAAAACTAATGCACCTCTTGATGTCTGTGTTGCAGAAACTCAATCTCAAATTGGTTACTTACTTCAACAGCAACTATCAAATGAATTATCCAAAAGAAAAATAAAAAAACAGATTGTTACTGTAACTACACAGGTTTTAGTTAACAAGAATGATCCTGCATTTAAAAAACCAACAAAACCAATTGGTTTATCAAAAAAGAGACTTGTTCCTTCACCAATACCGATTGAAATAATTGAGAAAGACATTATCAGAAAACTATTCAATAAAAAGATGATTGTCATAGCCTCTGGTGGCGGAGGCATTCCAGTTGTCAAAGATAAGGGATTGAAAGGTGTGCAGGCAGTTATAGATAAAGACATTGCAGCTGTTTTGCTTGGGAAAATAATTAATGCAGGAGTTTATTTGGATTTAACAGATGTTGATTACGTTTATCTGAATTATGGAAAACATGACCAGAAACCTTTGAAGAAGGTAAAATTAAAACAAATAAAAAAATATTTCAAACAAAATCAATTTCCTGCAGGTTCAATGGGTCCAAAAATTCAAGCTGCAATCGAATTTCTAGAAGGTGGTGGGAGAAAAGTAATCATTACTTCAATTGATAAATTAAAATTAGCTTTAGAGAGAAAAGTTGGCACGGAGATTGTAAAATGAAAGTGCAACATCTAACTTCTATCAAGGATTTGGACAAAAAAGAAATTCTAAAAATATTTAATATGTCAAAAAAATTAAAAGGAAAAGTAAACAATAGTCTACAAGGAAAAGTTTTGCTTCTTTATTTTGAGAAACCAAGTACTAGAACTAGAATTAGTTTTCAAACTGCAATGGCCCATCTAGGTGGAAGTAGTATATACACAACGCCACACGATATGCAATTATCACGTGGAGAAACTTTATCTGATACGGATAAAGTTCTGTCTAGATATGTGAATGTAATTGTAGCAAGAACATACAAACATGAAACCATAACTGATTTGGTCGAACATTCTTCTATACCTATAATAAATGGGTTAAGTAATTTGGAACATCCCTGCCAAGTGTTGGCGGATCTTTTCACTATCTTAGAAAAAAGAAAAACTTTAGATCTAAATTTAGCATGGATTGGTGACGGAAATAATGTTTGCAATTCTTTTATAGAAGCATCGAAAATACTTAAATTAAATCTCAAAGTCTCAACTCCACATGGTTATGAACCGTCTATGAAGGTATTGGAAGGAAGCAATATACAGATAGAGCATGACCCTATTAAAGCAGTAAAAGATGCTGACGTTGTCATAACAGATACTTGGGTAAGTATGGGTGAAGAAAGTGAACGGGAAAAAAGAATTAAAGGATTTCATAGGTACCAAGTAAATTCCGAACTAGTAAAGCATGCTAGTAAAAATTATTTGTTCATGCATTGCTTACCTGCACATAGAGGATATGAAGTTACTGATGAAATAATCGATGGACAGCATTCTGTTGTGTTTGATGAAGCTGAAAATAGGTTGCATGTACAGAAAGCAATTCTGCAATTTCTTTTGAAATAGATGTATGAGTTAATCCGTATCAATTTGTGCTTTCTGCAATTTTCCTGAATAATCTATATAAACAGTTTTTTCGTTTGAAAATTCTTCTATTCCAGACCATCCTGCTTCACGCGTGAATCCGGTATCCTTCACTCCGCCAAATGGTAAATGAACTTCTGCCCCGATTGTCGGAGCGTTAATATAGACAATCCCTGATTGCAATTTCTTGATTGCCCTGAATGCATTATTGATATTTTTTGTAAATATTGAGAAGCTTAATCCATATTCTACAGAATTTGCTGCATAAATTGCCTCATTCAAATTCTTGCAAGAAAATATTGCAACAGTTGGACCGAAAATTTCTTCCTGGAAAATTTTCATTTTAGTTGAAACTTCTGTAAAAACTGTAGGCGAATAGAAAAATCCTTTAGTACCGACTCTATTCCCTCCAGTTAATAATTTTGCTCCTTCCTTCTTTCCAATTTCTGTATAACCATGAACTTTTTCTAATGCCCCTTTGTTCACTAATGGCCCAACATCTATTCCTTTGTCTAAACCGTAACCAACTTTTAATTTCTTGGCTCTTTCAACTAAATGTTGCTCAAATTTTTTCTTTAAATCTTCATGAACTATCACTCTTGATGCTGCTGTGCATCTTTGTCCTGTAGTCCCGAATGCTCCCCAAACAACTCCATCTAAAGCAAGATCAAGGTCAGCATCATCCATTATAATTATAACATTCTTACTTCCCATTTCCAGTGAAACTTTTTTGATTCCTGCTTCCTTCAAAATTTGCTTACCAGTCTCTTTATGACCTGTGAATGAAATCATTCTCACTTTTTTGTTTCTAACAATTTCCATTCCGACATCATTACCACTTCCAGTAACTAAATTGATAACTCCCTTCGGCACTCCAGCTTTTTCCAATAGTTCAACAAATCTAATTGCACATCTCGGCGTGTCGGAAGATGGTTTAAAAATTACAGTATTTCCACAAACTAATGCAGGCATCAACTTCCATGATGGAATAGCAATCGGAAAATTCCATGGGGTGATACAACCTACAACACCAATAGGATCTCTTATAGTCATTGCGAATTTATCTTTCAATTCAGAAGTAGTAGTCTTTCCAAATAATCTTCTGCCTTCACCAGCCATGTATTCTGCCATGTCTATTGCTTCTTGCACATCCCCTCTAGCTTCAACTAAAACTTTTCCCATCTCTTCAGTCATTTCTTTTGCTAATTCTTCTTTATTCTGTTCAAGCAACTGTGCAAATTTAAGAAGTATCTTCCCTCTTTTTGGAGGTGGAATGTCAGACCAATTATCAAAAGCATCTTCAGCAGCATCTACTGCTTTCTTCACATCTTCTTTATTGCCTTTGGGAAATTTTCCTATAACTTCTTCTGTTGCAGGATTGATTTTATCAAAAGTCTCTCCAGAATGGGAAGCAAGCCACTTACCATCTATGTACAAATAGTAAGTCTTTACCATGAGTAATATTTAGTAAATTTCAGCTTAAAATCTATGCAACTATTTCAGTTGAATGAATTTAGCAACTTCCTTTGATTTGCTGACTGTAACTGTATCGCCTGTATTCAGTAAAACAAATTTTTCATTATTATCAGCAAACAAAAATGCAGGTCCTCTCTCGACTTTGATTCTAACTTTAGAATTATCTGGAAATACTAAACTTTTTATTTTCTTATCAAACAAATTGTTAAACGAGATGCCAATTCCTTTCTTGAATGGCTTGCCACCGCTGGAAGTATAGTAAGCTGTGGAGCCGAAAGGTGTTGCAACTATGACTCCGTCTCCAATCAAATTAGAAAATTTCTTTTTACCAACAGAAACAGAAAATCGTATAGCCCTTATAGGCAATTTAGTATGGACTTGAATTTCATTTAATCCAATTAGCTTACGGCCTTTAGAAATGGCTTGCAGTTTTATATCTTTAACAATTCTGTATTTCCTTTTCTTGATTTTCCTTAGAATTGCATCGAATGCCAGAGATTTTATATCGCATCTATGGCAAATTTCTGTACTTTTAATAGTTAGTTTAGGAACAGAAGGATATTTTGATTCAGCAAATAAAATTGTTCCATCTCCACCGTAACAGAAAACAAAATCAGGATTCTTCTGATCAATAACAAAACCAGCTTTCTTAATAGATTTTTTTATTCTTGGAACTTCTTTAAGAGAACAAATAGCTACTTTTTTCATAATTATTATTTGTTATTCTAAATCTTTATTGCCCTTGTGTCTAGCCTGGGCTACATGCCAGTTCATAGTGCATTAGGGATTTTTTTCATTTAGCCATGAAATACAATGGCGATAGTCAGTAGCCTAAAGGTGAAACCTAGAGCTATGGTGATGATTTAATGAATTAGATTATTATGTAAAACATATCCTTAAAGCTAAATTCTATCTAAGGTATGTTGATGTTTTTGTAATTCTTCACAGGTCAAAGGAAAAATTAATTTTATACAAGTGGTTAATAAACAATTTTATCAAATCTATAAAGCTTGAGCTGCATACAGAGAAGTCAAAGGTAATGCCTTTAAGAAATGGTATAAATTTACTTGGCTACAAAGTTTTTTATCATTACAAAATCTTGAGAAAATCTAATATAAGAAACGCTATTCAAAGATTTCATCAGTTGCATAATTTATTAACAAAAAGGAGAGTTTCAACTGAATATGCTATTCAAAACTTAAATGGTTGGTTGGCATATGCAAAAGTTGGAAATACTTACAAGATGAGAAAGAAGATTTTAAAACAATTTGAAGAATTCGATATCAAAATCTAATTTTGGATAATAGTTGATTTAATTCTTTGCTTATTTTTTCCAATCTTTCATATTCTGTTCTTGGCATTTTCACAAAGTCTTCGTCGGCGCTTGCAACTCTACCCAGGCGGAAGCCCACACTCGAATACGAGCTAGACGGATCCCAATACGCACCCGTGCCGAACCGCCTCTCACGGTCATGCCAATGCCAATGACCACGAATGAGAGCTCTTAATCCTTCATGATAATCATAATCAGTGTTTACCCAAAAGTAAGCTCCTTCAAACCTTTCATTTGGCTTTTCTCCTACTTTAGTTGGTAGTCCTAATTCATCATCCCATGCTTGTATATAACAACCAGATTTTAGTGGTAATTCTGGCACTTCTGTAACTTTTCCATCTTTTAACACATCATTGCCATCTCTTTCTACCTTTGATTGCTCAATTAATAGAGGTACATTTCCATTCTTTATGCTTGAATTTTGTAATCTTGGGCTGTATCCCGCTTTTTCATTTGGGAATGCTAACAAAGAATCTATCCATTCATATTCTCCAGTTATGAAATCTTTTTCTAATTCAGGATAGTTTTGCTGTAAGTATTCTCTTGATTTACTCCATTGGGATGAAGTTGGCAAGAAATAATTAGGACCCAAACCTTGAACAAGCCTTTTAGCATCATACCAACTTATTCTTGTTAAGACATTACCATTTGCAGTTCGAGTTTTTGCCTTAGCTATAGCAACATTTAAACTAGGAATATTTACGAAATCTTCCGACTTAAGTCCTGCCAACTGATATTGTAAAGCTTGTTCTTGCATAATAAAACTATTAAACATAAAGGATTTAAATACGCTTAGAACTTCGCCTTCTTTATAAAATATATTCAACCAAACGCTCTTGAAGTTTACTCATTTCTTATCTATCAATAGTTCTTCAATGCAAATTAGATAACTTTAAATATTACATATACATATATATGTATATAGATATATATGCAACAAATAAGCCAAAAAAAAGATGCAAAAATACATCTAAATGTAAATAGAATCATTCATTCTCCTACTCTTAGCACTGTTCTAATGGTTGAGGATACATTGAGAAAACAGGATGAGCCAATCTCTTTAGAGGAATTAAAAAGAGCTCTTCCCAAAAAGGTGATGGACCAATCTTTAAGAGTGATACTTGCTTACTTAGAAAGCAAAGGCTCGATATTAATAGGACAAAAAGGAATAAGCTGGATAGCAAACGATAATCCAAAATTCCTTAAAATGATTAAAAAAGCAAGGGTAATTGAAGCGTGAAACCAGTAAACATAAAGTTCATTGGCGATGCTGCCAATGAATGGGAAAGACTCAACAGGGTTGTTGCTGAAGAGAAGTCTAAAGGAATAGATAATTCTGAAAACCAGCGACTTCTAAAATCCATAAAGCAGAAGATAGAACTCATAAAAATAAATCCCCAGTATGGAGACTCTGTTTCAAAGAAACTGATACCTAAGAAATTTCCAGTTGACAATTTATGGGTCGTTGATTTAACAGGATTTTGGAGGATGCTTTACACATTAAAAGGATCTCAGGTAGAGATTCTCTGCTTTATTCTTGAAATAATTGACCATAGAAGATATGATAAAATCTTTGGATATAGAAAAAAGTAACTAAATGCTCTTAAAGTTTACTTATTTTAAAGCTATTTAGTTTATACAATTATTTTTGCATAGCTTTTTTTACTCTTTCCATTGCAATTTTCATTGCCACATCTCTTGGCTTTAGATTTTCTTTCTTAGCTCTATCCAAAACTAGTTTAACATTTTTCTTTATTCTTCTCTCGACTTCCTGAAACATCCTCTTTGGATTGTATCCTCTGTATTCTGAATAAGAAGAAATTACTCCGCCTGCGTTCGCAACAAAATCTGGAACTACAAGAATTCCCCTCTTATGCAAAATTTCCTCCATCTCTGGTGTGGTAGGAATATTCGCTGCCTCAACAAAAATCTTGGCTTTAATCTTATTCACATTGTCTTTGTTTATCACATCAGGCAATGCAGCAGGAATCAAAATATCTACTGGTAATTCGAACAAATCCTTGTTTCCCAAAATTTTTCCATCTTTGTAATTAATTACAGAACCAGTTTTTTCCTTAACGTCTGCCAACTTATCCAATTTCAATCCATCGGGATTGTATATACATCCCTTGCTGTCGCTGATTCCAACTATATTGGCTCCAGTCTTCGCAAGATGGCTAGCAACAAAAGTACCTACGTTTCCATATCCTTCTATCGCCACACTCGCTCCTTTCAAATTTAGGCCGATATGTTTAGCAGCCACTACTGCAGCAATCGCAACTCCGAATCCTGTAGATCCATATTCATGTGGAATCCCACATTTCTCTCCAGGCTTCACGCACATGTTTGCTGGTTTGCCTGTTGCAGATTTAAAGGAACCATTTGCTTCAACATACCATCTCATCTCCTCTTCTGCAGTATTCACATCAGGGGCTGCAATATATTTGCTTGGCGATAGTGGTTTTAATGCATGAGCAAAGGCTTGTATCAATTGTTTTTTCTTTTCTATCGAAATATTTTTCACATCAGCAATAATTCCTGACTTTGCTCCACCGAATGGTAAATTAGCTAAAGCATTCTTCCATGTCATCGTTCTTGCAAGACGAAAAACTTCTTGCACATCGACAGTTGGAGTCATTCTGATTCCACCTTTACCCGGGCCTCTACTTGTATTGTCAAGAACTAAAACAGCCTTCAATCCTACTTTCGGATTAGAAACCTCGACAATCATCTCAGGACCAAATTCATCAGCGAATTTTTCTAATTCCATTTCATCACTCTTTGGGTCTATTCTTCTTGGCAACCCAATCTGCAATAAATTCTGGCTTCAGTCCATGAATAAAGTTGTAAGCTTGTAATGCAGCCTTGCAGCCTTCCCCTGCTGAAACTACTATCTGCTTGAATGGTGTCATTGTCAAATCTCCAGCAGCAAAAATTCCAGGTCTAACCTCATCTTTATCAGGATAAAAAGTTTCGCAATTGTTATTAATTATCACTTGCCCTCTCTCATCTAATTTCACCAGATGTTTTACAAATTCAGTTCTGACATCAGATCCTATTTCTACAAATATTCCATCTAGTTGAAATTCTCTTTCTCCATTTGTTTCTACATTCTGAAGTACTGCAGTTTTTACTCTTTCCTCTCCTTTAATTTCCTTGATTGTTGAATTCAAAATAAATTCTACATTAGATTGTTTCTTTACAAGATCGAAAAGATATTCAAAAGCACGAAATTCCCCTCTTCTATGTATTATGTAGACTTTTTTTGCAATCTTACTCAAAAGTAGTGCAGCATCGAAAGCAGAATTACCTCCCCCAACAACTGCTACAATTTTATTTGGAAATAATGGAGCGTCGCATGACGCACAATAAGAAATTCCTTTGCTAGAAAACTTTTCTTCTCCGGGTACATTTAAATTTCTAGGTGTTTTGCCGTAAGATAAGATTATAGTTTTCCCAAAATATTCGCCATTCTTGTTTTTAACAACAAACAATTTTTCTCCAGACTTTTCTTCTACTCCAATAGTTTCATCGAAAATTATTTCAGCTCCTGATTTGATTGCTTGCTTTTGAAATCTCTGCATAAGTTTAGGACCGGTAACAACTTGGAAGCCAGGATAATTCTCGATTCTATCAGTCCCAGTAGCTTGCCCGCCAATATCTTTAGTTATGAGTAATGTTTTCATCTTTCTTCTGGCTGCATACATTGCAGCAGTGAGACCAGCACCGGCTCCGCCAAGAATAATTACATCGTATATTATTTCTCCCATTTATCCACCTTTAGGCTTAAGCAAAACGTTGCATTGCGAACACATTCCAGGATCTTTGTAAATTCTTCTGCAAATTTGACACTCGAAAACCAATTCTGTATACTTTCCTTCATCCTTGACTTCATCTGTCATCTATCCACCTTTTACTGCTGCTTCTGCTTTGTCTCTTGCAGGAACTCCAACAAATGCTACTTTGTCATCAACGATTATAGTCGGTACTGCCATGATAGAAAATCTGCCAACTAACTCTTGGCCTTTCGGCGATATAGCATCTATTTCCTCGTATTCAAATTTGTATTGCTTCTGCAGATCCTTGAATAACTTCTTAGCAGACGGACAGTATTGACAGGTTGTTGTGTAAACCAGCTGAACTTTTACCATTCAATAACCTCCTTTATTATTAAATAATTCTACATTCTTACCCTTTAACCTTCCAATAGCGTTCTTTGTTATTTCTAATGAACAAGCTCCATATTTTTTACACCAATTCTCGCAAGCTTGTGCAGTATTTTTTCCTTTATACCCCAATCTACAATTATTACAAAAATAAATTTTTTCCTCTTTCCAAAACTTTTCATTGACCATATTTTTACCTATTAAGCATATTCATACGTCACAGGCTATATATAAAACTAACTATTTCAAAATATAATTTAGCATGAAGAGAGTAAAATTGAAGATTCACGGAAAAATACAAGGTGTTTTCTTCAGATACACTGCAAAACAGATTGCAGACAAATTAAAAGTAAAGGGATGGATAAAGAATAACTTTGACGGCACGATAGATGCAGTAATCGAAGGCAAGGATGAAGCTGTGGATGAAATGGTCAAATGGTGCAAAGCAGGGCCAACTAATTCTATTGTAGAAAAGGTTGACATAAGAGAGGAATACTATAAAGGAGAATTCAAGGAATTTAAAATTGAAATCTAGCCAAATAATTTATTAATCTCATCTGCCATGTAATGGTTTTCTAGACGCAGTTTGACAGACTTCACACCGTTAATTGAAGACACGCGCTTGACTATATTCTTGGCCATCTCAATCGCAAATGTAGCTGGACACATTGATGTTGTTAAATGATACCTGATGAAAACATCTCCGTTTGATTTTATTATTACGTCGTCTACTAGCTTCATCTCTGTCATAGGTACATTAATTTCAGGATCAACAACCTTTTCCAATTCTTTCAAGATGGTTTTCTTATCTACTACCATAATATATTATTAATCTCATACTAATTTACCTTTTGCAAGCTTTGTAGGATAAATAGTATTATTCCGACAGACTGATGATTTTTCCGACAAGCGATGTTTAAAGCCACTACTTATTAGCTTCCAAAAAAGTTCTAATATCGTTTGCTATGTACTAAATCATAGAAAAACTTTAATGAAAATTAACGCATACTAGATTGTCTTGCTGAATCAGTTATTGAATTTAATTGTTGCTGAATTTGTTCTGATGATTCATTTCCATAAGATATCAAAACTTTGTCCAAATCATGTAATTCATAAGCTGTAAACTGATTACTCTGCAGCGGCTGACCATTAACATACATCTTTAAAGTTTTAATTTCTTGTATATTCGAAGATACTGTATTGCAATAATCGATATTATTGACTGTTATACAATCGTTTGTCAATTTAATTCCTAGTGTATTTAAAAAGTAAGCCATTGTCACACCAGTAGCATGTTTATGTACTAGATCACCTTCCCCACCTTCTACATGTACGTATCCGCTTCTGAGCTGATATTTAGACTGAGAGAAATCTATTGTTTCACCATTTATGTAAACTTTGAAATCTACATGTTCATGCGTAGAACCGATAGGGCCTATACTGGCTGTTGGAGATGAGAAAAGTGAATATACTCCATAAGCTATAGCCGCAAAAACCAAGAAAACTGCTACATATAAAATAATTTTTTTGACATTTGATTTCTTCGGTAAACTAGGTGTGCTTTCTACTTTTTGAGTCTCATGCGCATCTTTCTTATGCTGCTGTAAACTCTGGGTAGTATCAAATTTCTTCCCGCACACATTACATTCGACTTTTTCCATTCAATCTAACTCGTTTGAGGATTAACTATACTATTGGTTGTCAAATCTTTATAGGTACCCATCACTTCAACACTTCTGAAAATTAACCATCCGTCTGTTTCTTTAGTACCTACTTGAGCCCATGCTTGTACAAGAGATGAATAGAAAGAAGCATCAGGGGAAAGCAAAATTGTAGGTGCCTTTGTGATTTTGTAACTTGAAGTGTATTCTTTTCCTTTATCAGAACTGATATCATAGATCATTTCTTCTGGCTTGACGCCAAATCTGGCTAAGATTTGTTTATGCAAGCTGACATTATAACAAGTTGAACAGGAATTATCAGTTAAAGTGATCAAAGTTACTAAACCTTCGATCTTATTAGTAACTGTATTTATCCAAGGAGGTGTTGTTGAATGCAGAGCATAAAATCCTTGCCTTAGTGTCGCATTCAACTGGCTCCAGAATCTCTGTACTGATCTATATTCTAAAATATCACTTGAAACTACAATAGCAGGAATTCTTTGTATGCTAAAACCACTAATCAATGACTTCGCTTCTTGGGATGAAAAATCAACTGTCTTTTCATCTTTTATCCTGACCCCAATCTGCTTGAAAGCATTTATTACAGGATCCATACTAGCACACTTGGTACATGATGAGTCAACTATTTTCGTTAGGGTAACGAGGCCTTTGACTGAATTTGTAGAAAGATCGAGATATGGTGGTTCAGTGTTTACAATAATTGCATTATTATTCTTTACGCCACCTAACTGGTCCCATAATGTGTCCAAGCTCGGATACTTTTCGAATTCTCCCAAAACAATAATCGACGGTACTCTAGTAATTTTATACTGACTGATCAATTGCTTGGCCTTATCAGATGAAGAATCAATTTGGTCAGTACTCTGTACTTTGACACCGGGATAATCTTGTATCACTGCAAATGCTGTATCAACACTTGAGCATTCTTTACAATTAGAACTAACAATTTCAGTAATCTGTAGCGAGGCAGGAGCTAATTTCTGACCAATTAAACTACCTGTTGTCCAAGCTGTCACTACTTCAATCGAGATGATCGCCATTAAGCAAATCAAGAGAATATTCTTAAATGAAAAAAACTTCTCCAATTTTTTATTTTTCAATTATTTCGACTCCTGATATTCTGATTTACTAGCCTTAACTAATAAACTTTAACATCCACCTATTCCTGAAACTGCTCCTGTAGTACTAGCAGCCGCTGCAGTTGCTCCGGTTATAGACAGACCTGATACAACATTCATCATGGATAATAGTTGCACAGTCTGTATCGAGACTAATGCCAATATTGCGATTATAAGTATGGTTGTTGTGTCAAACTTCACTTTTTCACCTCCTATTTAATTTTGCAGTAAGTACCTACACTTTTTGCTGCAAGATAAAAGGAAATTGCCAACACACCCAGTGTTATAAACTTAAATGGCAGTACTAAGGGCGCGAAGAGCGCTATAAACGTTCCATAAGTTACACCCAAGCTGTATAAAACTAAAGGTACACAATTCTGACAAGTAGATACAAAAATGGCTGAAATTAAACCTAGGAAAGTAGTACCGCCTTCTTTCTTAATACTTTTCCTGATGTTTGTGAACTTATAAATTGATAGTACAATTGTTAGGCTTGCCAGTATAGGTGCGATGAATACAAAAGCAAAATTCAGAGAAATATTCAACAGGCCATCTTCAAAAAATTCAAAAGTATTAATGAAGAAAATTGGTGTCAGATACAAAAGCCCCATTGATATAGAAAAAAACAGGCCCAATATTATAGCCAATACTACTGAAGCTACAAAATATCTGTTATCTTCAAATACAACTTTCAAAGAGTCAATTATTTCGCTCATAGATCACACAGGGCCTTATTTTGTGCACAAACTGGATAGAAAACAACTTTCCATTGGTCTATTTCTTGCTGTATCTGATCCCTCGACCAATCATTCGTTAAACCATATTTGATTAATCCAGCATAAGCAAGATGATGACCGCATCTGCAATCATTATGTTCATCCTCAGATGTTACCTTGAATCCGCAACAAGGCAATCGTACATCAAAACCAGCAAACTGTTTCTTCTGGCCGTCAGAAAGAGTTATAGTTTTGTCGTATTCAAGCAGTTTATTGTATCCTTCAGTCGTCAATGGGAGCTTGCTAAATAATGCTATTTGATCGCCAGAACTTGAACCCGATGTGACTCCAGAAGCTAATCCTGTTATCTGGTTAGAAAATCCTGAACCGGCAACTAAAAATAAAATTTGTACACTCACAAAAACAAACAAAACCAGCATCAGAACTTTTGAAAGAACAGGAGATTTTTTCTGAGGCACTTCTATTTTTTCTTCAACAGGTTGTTCATTTTCTGCCATTTTATCTCTTACAAGTTTTGTAAATCAAATATATATAGTTTTATTAACCATTCTAATTATAATGGTAGAAGTCAACAAGATAAGATTCGAGAAAACGGGGTTTGAGTCGTTTTTGAGTCCTTTGGAAGCTGATATTTTGCGTGTTCTGTGGACGAGACGTAATTCTCGAGTCAGAGATATCCATAAGATTATCAACAAAAGACGCAAGGTTGCATTAACTAGTGTTGCAGTTATTTTGGATAGATTGCACAAAAAGAAAATTGTCAGCAGAGTTGCAAAGAAAGGGAAAGGTGGCTACCATTATATTTACTCTACTAAAGTGTCGAGAGAACATTTGGAACATTCGATTATAGATAAAACAGTTAACAAGCTTGTTGATATGTTCGGCGCTAATGCTGTTACTTATTTCAACGAGAGATTTAAAAAGGGTAAAAAGAGATAAAAAGTATGTTATTCCAGATAGGTTGCCTGAGCGGTATACCAATCGACATGGGCAAGACTACAATCTCTATTATTTCGTTCACGATTGCTGCAATTTTGTTGATTTTGCTTAAGAATTCTAAATTGTCCACAAAATTGAAGATTTCTTTCATCTACGGCCATCTGACATTTCTATTTTTCCCATTCATTTTGTTTACAACTAATGTTGGCTGTGGTGCACTCTGTCAGGCATGCTACAATAGTCTTTCACAGTTAGTCGCATACAGTATTCCTACCACATTGATTTTCAGTACTTTGGCCGGATTTGTAATAATTCCTGGGTTATTTGTTTTTTCTAACAAGAAAATGGAAATAAAAACAAGGTGGATAAATGATTTTGTCAAAAGATATTCTAAAAATTTGGGGATCAACATACCTAAGTTATACGCAATCGATAAATCAAAACCAATTGCTTTTTCTTTCAGGAGCTTTAAGTCAGCAATATTCATGTCTGTCGGCTTACTGGATATTCTGAGCATAAAAGAACTGAAAGCAATATTATTGCATGAATTAGCGCATATAGCGTACAAGTCTTCTGCCCTGAAGTTTTCTTCGTACTTTCTCAGAATATTCTCTCCATTGTCTGTATTGGCAAGATTTCATCATGATTCCAATAAAGAAGAAAAGCTAGCAGATAGATTTGCTGTAAAGGAACAAGGTACAAATAAATTTTTAGTTTCTGCAAAAAGAAAAATAAGCAAATACTATTGACTAATCAAACCCAATTCTTTCATTCTTAAAACAATTCTTTCTATTCCTTCTTCTGGTGGCATGTTAAGTTCAGTAACATTTAATTCCACAAAAGGGATTTTGTTCTTATAATATTCAATAACTGGAGCGGTCTGCTCTTCATAAACTTTGAATCTCTTGCTAACAACTTCTGGTTTATCATCATCACGCTGATATAGTTCCCCACCACATTTATCGCATTTGCCTTCAATCTTTGGCGGAAGTGTTAGTTTGTTATAGATTGCCCCACAATTTCTACATATTAGTCGGGCTGACAATCTTGTTACGATTATGTCTTGAGATACATTCAAAACAACTAGAGCATGTAATTTTGCAATTTTATCCATAGTCTCAGCTTGATTGACTGTTCTTGGATATCCGTCAAGAATAAAACCAGTTCCTACATCACTTTGTGTTAATCTCTGCTTCATAACTTCGTTTACTATCTCATCTGGAACAAGTTTTCCCTGGGTCATGTAACTCATAATCTCTTTTCCTAAACCTGAGTTTCCTGCAGCTGTTTCCTTCAGAACACTACTTGTTATAAGAAATTTAACTTTCAAAATCGGTTCCAAGCGTGTTCCATATGTTCCTTTTCCAGAACCTGGAGGTCCGAATAAAACTAAATTCATTTCAACACCAATTTAAATTATTTAACTTATTTTGTTTAAGTAATTTTATAAAGCCGAGGTAGATTTATGGCAAAAGCTGGAGTCGTCTAGCCTGGTTCAGGACTCGGCGCTCATAGTAATGAGCTTTGATCAAAGATGATATAAGAAACGCCGCAACCGAGAGTTCAAATCTCTCCTCCAGCATTTACAAAGTGATTGAATGAATCAAGACGAAATTATTAAAATGACCGAAGATTATGTGAAGAAAGAATTAGAAAAAGAAAGTTCTGGACATGATTGGTGGCATACAGATAGAGTCAGGAATATGGCAAAAAGTATTGCAAAAAAGGAGGGTGGAAATTTATTTATTATTGAGCTTGCTTCCCTTCTTCATGATATTGGAGATTGGAAACTCGTTGTTGGAGATGAGTCAGTAGGTCCAAATATGGCAAAGGGATGGTTGAAAAAATTAAAAGTCAAGAATAATATTATTGATGAGGTTTCGGACATAATCGCAAATGTCTCTTTCAAGGGTGCTAACTACAAAAATAAAATGAAAACTATAGAAGGAAAAATTGTCCAAGATGCAGACAGGTTAGATGCCATAGGTGCAATAGGCATTGCAAGAGTTTTTGCTTTTCGTGGTCATCATGGAGGTCAGATGCACGACCCCGATATAAAACCTAAAGTTAATAAAACGGTCGAAGAATACAAAAGAATGGACAATACTGCTATAAATCATTTCTATGAAAAGCTATTGTTGTTAAAAGATAGAATGAATACAGAGACAGCAAAGAAAATTGCTGAAGAGAGACATGAATTTATGGAAGAGTTTCTAAAAGAATTCTTCAAGGAATGGAAAGTCAAATAAATTATAGGAGGATTGCGATGGTAGATTTAACAGAAGACGAGAAGAAAGTAATAGAAGCAATGAAATCTTTAGGCGCAATTAAAGAAGATAAATTAAAAGACGCAGATGCAATTGCTAAGGCTTCAATGATGCCTAAAGGAAAAGTTGCAAATATTTTGATAATATTAACCAGCAAAAGAGTGGCGAAAAGAATTGCGAGAGAAAAAGCTGCTGGCTATTATTTGATGGAACAAATTTAAATTGACTGAACTAATTCTATATTTATCATGGCCTTAGTAGCGTAGTCTGGTAGCGCACAAGCCTGTGGAGCTTGGGGGCCGGGTTCAAATCCCGGCTGAGGCCCATAAAAAATCTAATATGAAACAAACACTTTTGCTGACTTCAGGAAGTATTAAATTAGGCTTTATTTGCATATTCTTCTTTTAGCTTCTGCAGAAGAACAGGATCCAGTTTTGTTTTTGATTTTTCTGCGTGACTAATTATATATGCCAGCATCTCTTTAGTCGGATTGAAAAACTTGAGCCTTCCCTGCAGATATCTTATCTGCTTTTCAAGTTTGGTGGGTTCAGCACCTTTAATCTTTTTTACTTTAGCATTGACAGAATTCAGCACTTCTATAATCTTTTTTACTTCCTCAGGATTGTAATTTTCCATAATAAATATTTGTTTTTTATAATTATAGAATTTTCGGTATGCATAGGTTTAAATACTTCTCAGCCAATCTTAATTGAAATCGAAAATACAAAGCTGTGACAAATAGCGTTAGGCTAATGCTCTAATTCTATTGCTTCTGTGATTTTAGAAAAAAAGGTGAATAAAATGAAATTTGAAGATATGAATATTGAAAAGAACGTATTCGACTCACTGAACGATATCGGTTTTGAAAAGCCTACTAGAATTCAGATTGAAACTATTCCATTGATTAAACAAGGTTATGACGTTATCGGCCAGTCTGAGACCGGATCAGGGAAGACTGGTGCTTTTGGAATCCCTCTTGTAGAGAAAGTTAGGAAGCATGGCAAAATTCAAGCGCTTGTCCTTGCACCTACAAGGGAATTGTCGCTGCAAATATCAAAGGAACTAAGAAAGTTTTCGCATCTCAAAGGACTTTTCATACAAGATGTTTACGGAGGAGTTTCTATGGAGCCTCAGCTGTCAGGTTTGAGGCATGCTGATATTGTTGTTGGAACTCCTGGAAGGGTTCTAGACCATATGAGAAGGGGGACGTTGGACGCAAGCAATTTGAAAATTTTTGTTTTGGACGAGGCAGATAAAATGATAGACATGGGATTTGTTGACGATATCAAGACGATAGAACAGCATATTCCAAAAAACAGGCAGACGCTTCTTTTCAGCGCAACTATGCCTTCAAGCTTGATGAAGATAAGAGACAGATTCACGAAGAATGCAAAAAAAATTCAGACTGAAATAAAAGTGAGAGATGATATTCTAAAACAATATTATGTTGACGTTGACCAAAGGAATAAATTCTCTCTTTTAGTCCACTTAATCAACCAAGAGGAAGGGGAACTGGCCATCATTTTCTGCAATTCTAGGCGAGAGGCTGATGCAGTTGCTAGAAACCTTCAGGACAACGGCATCGATGCGACAGCCTTACATGGCAGATTGACTCAGCAAAGAAGAGAAAAAATAATGGCGGACTTTCATCGTGGCTTCACAAGAATTTTAGTTGCGACTGATGTTGCTTCGAGAGGACTAGACATCAAAAATGTTACTCATATTTTCAACTACGGAGTTCCAAGGTATGCAGAAGACTACATAAACAGAATAGGGAGAACAGCAAGAGCAGGGGAATCCGGAAAAGCAATCTCGCTTTTATCGAGAGATGATCACAATTCTTTCACGAGAATAATTCGCAGCTTCGATTATGACATAGAAAAAATGGTTGTGAGAAATTTTGAGATCCTTCCTTTCAAAACTCACAGGTCTGAAGAATTCAGATCTTTTAGCAGCAGAAGATTCGGTTCAAGGTTCGGAAGAAGTAATAGAAGAAGATAGTTAAAAGCATATTCTTAAATAACCTTTAAATAGAATCAGAGCTATATTCCTTTATTGTCGTGAACTTGGTGTTTAGACTTGACATCGGCACGGAACGCCAAGTATGAAAGTCTTATTCTAGTTCACGCTACAGTTTAGCTAAAATCTGTAGTAGCGTTACAGGTAGGTTGATTGATGAAACCTAGAGGTAGATCCCACCAATTCTGGTTGATCCTGCCAGAGGCCATTGCTATCCGAGTTCGACTAAGCCATGCGAGCTGAGAGGTGTAAGACCTCAGCGAACTGCTCAGTAATACACAGTCAACTTGCCCTTAGCTGGGAGATAATCTCGAGAAATTGAGGCTAATATCCCATAGTAATAAATTTCTGGAATGAATTTATTGCAAAAGTTCAGGCGGCTAAGGATAGGACTGTGCCTCATCAGGCTGTTTATGGTGTAACGAACCATAAAACCGATAACGAGTACAGGCTATGGAAGTAGGAGCCTGGAGATGGATTCTGAGACATGAATCCAGGTACTACGGTACGCAGCAGGCGCGAAACCTTTGCAATCGGTTAACGCCGGACAAGGGAACTTGGAGTGGCACTACATTGTAGTGTCTTTTGCTTTCTGAAAACGGGAAGGCGAATAAGGGCTGGGTAAGACGGGTGCCAGCCACCGCGGTAATACCCGCAGCCCGAGTTATGGCCAGAATTATTGGGTCTAAAGCGTCCGTAGCCGGTTTAACAAGTCCCTGGTGAAATCCTAATGCAAACATTAGGGCTTGCTTGGGATACTGTCAAACTTGAGACCGGGAGAGGGTAGAGGTACTTTCGGGGTAGGGGTTAAATCCTATAATCCTGAGGGGACGACCTGTGGCGAAGGCGTCTGCCTGGAACGGGTCTGACGGTGAGGGACGAAAGCTAGGGGAGCGATTGGGATTAGATACCCCAGTAGTCCTAGCTGTAAACGATGCCCGTTTGGTGTTACAAACCTCTTGGGGGTTTGTAGTGCCGGAGCGTAGGTGTTAAACGGGCCACCTGGGGAGTACACTCGCAAGGGTGAAACTTAAGGGAATTGGCGGGGGAGCACACAAGGGGTGGGCGTTGCGGTTCAATTGGATTCAACACCGGAAATCTTACCAAGATCGACAGCAGGATGAGGGTCAGATTCCATTAGCAGCTGTAAATTCGAGTAGCATATTTGGGCATCCTGCTTTATAGGTAAGCTTAGACCAAATAAATGCTACTATGAAAAATTTTAAATTAACTCCAGAAACTTCATATTTGATCGCAGTAATTTGTGGAGATGGAACAATATACAAGAAGGAAAAGAAAGAATATACAATTGCAATAACAGACAAAGATAAAAAATTTCATGAAAACGTATTGAAACCATTAATTGAAGAAAATCTAAATATAAAACCATCGATCAAACCTATGAAGAATAGAAATTCTTGGGCAACAGTTATAAGATCAAAAGATTTCTTAGAAATACTAACCAACTCATTTGGTCTATTAATTGGAAAAAATAAAACATATGTTGGTTCAATTCCATCTCAGATTTTTGATAGTAACTTGGAGACAATCCTCTGGCATATTGCTGGTTGGATAGATTCTGAAGGCTCGTCAAAAATCAAAACGTATTCAACTAAATATGGAAGCACAAAACCAATCTTATTAAAAAGAAAATATAGAATTAATCAAAAACAAAGGTACGGAATTTCTTGGAATGGAATAAAAAAATGTTCGGCGCTTTTAAATTACATGAAACATCCGCAGAAAAGAGAAAATTTGAAAAATAAAATTTTTGCTGCTAGTGGAAGACCAATCTAAAGGGCTTACCAAACAAGCTGAGAGGTGGTGCATGGCCATCGCCAGCTCGTACCGTGAGGCGTGCCGTTAAGTCGGTTAAATCGGTACATGCCGGAAATAATTTAAGGAACAAGCAAAACAATAATATGGAACTTTGCTATCTAGTTGGACTTTGGAAAGCAGATAGATGCTCTACAGCAAAAGGTGTTGTTGGAATAAAAAATAAAGACAATACTTTGTTGCAAAAATTCGTAGAAATTGTCGAGCCAATGAATCTGAAAATAAAATTCAGAACTGTTGAGGGATTCTCAACTACTCAGGATGTTTATGTCTGCAACTCACGGCTGAGGAGAGAAATAGAGAATCTTTTCAAATTAAGATCAAATCTTTCCAAAGAAGAACTGCTTGCTTACTTTGGTGGTAGAATTGACGGAGATGGAACAATAGATGCAAAAAGTTCCCATATCCGAATTTACTATGCACCAAACGAAATTTCAGAAGCTCAAGAAGATTCAGAAATTCTCAAAACATTTGGAATAGAAAGTGTTATAAAAAAATACAATGTTCCAACTTTGAGTATTCATAAACCGAGAATATTCGCAGCTATGATTAAAAATTTCGTAGTAAGTCCAAGCAAAAAGAAACAATTAAATTTGCTATCGGCATGATCGAGACCAACGAGCGAGACCCACATCCAATGTTGCAAACTGTTTCTTCGGAAGCAGCGCACTCATTGGAGACCGCTGGTGATAAACCAGAGGAAGGCGTGGGCGACGGTAGGTCTGTATGCCCCGAATTTCTTGGGCTACACGCGACGCACAATGCATGCCACAATGGGACGCAACTCCGAAAGGAGAAGCAAATCCCCTAAAAGCATGCTGAGTTCAGATTGACGGCTGTAACTCGCCGTCATGAAGCCGGAATCCCTAGTAGGCGAATGTCACTAGCGTTCGCCGAATACGTCCCTGCTCCTTGCACACACCGCCCGTCAAACCAATCGAGTGAAATTTCATCGAGGCTCTATTGAATGATAAAGTCGAGTTGATGTTTCGCGAGAGGGGTTAAGTCGCCACAAGGTAGCCGTAAGGTCGTGGAAGCAAACCTAATATGCCATAGTATGAGAAAATGGTTTGACTCTGATTTGATGATGAGTCGGAGGTGAATTGATTATGGCAGTCCAAAAATATGCTTTCAATTCGACCCGGTAACGGGAACGTGCGGCTGGATCACCTCCTTACTTATTGGGATCTACCTCAGGCATCAAGAATCAACCTGCAGAATTTATTTTTCTATTTTGATTAATTTTCCTGCAGACCACAATCGATTCAGAAGAGAAATTATTCCTTCTTCCAATTTTTTTGTTTTGAAAATTCTGGTTTCGCCTCTCAATGGATCAAATATTTCTGATTTACTTGAAAGAAGTTTTTTAACAACTATGTAATGTGGATAATGATTTTGTGAATTTTTTAGGAATTTGTTGTCAATGTTTATTATGAATGGTTCTTTTCCTGCAAATTTTGACAAAGGCAAGATTTTTCCTTTTGATACTGAAATTCTTTTTTCTGCTTTCTTAACCAGTTGATTAACAACATCATCATATTTTGTATGAATAATGATTCTCGCTGTGAAATTTAATTTTTTTGACAGAAAGTTTATCACAAACAAAGAGTAATCTAAGAAAGCAACTTCATTATTGAAGCTATTTAAAAAAACTTCCTTTTCTACCTCTTCATGTTTCTTTATGTTTAATATATAAAAAATACAGCTGGATAAACAGCCTTCTGGATATGTTTGCTTAAATTCAATATTTCTCATATAGGATAATTTGTTGGAAATAGTACTTAAATGTATACTAGAAAATATATATAAAAATATATAATTTAATATTTTTTATTTTATTTTGCCTACCTCATGCTTCAAGAATCAAATCTACCTGTGAAAAATTTATTCTGCATCATTTACAGAAAGGCTTAAATCTTTTTACTATAATCGTATTAGCAAAGTTGATGCATTGTGGGAATACGATTACCAACATTCGCAAGACAAAGTGCGTGGAAAAAACATGTATGGGGAGAAGAAAAGATAGTAACTCCGACTGTAGGTATTCTGAAAATCTATCCAAGAAGGACTACTGCATGGGGTGCTGAATCGCAAGACGTATTGAAGCTTCTTAGTTATCCTGAACCACTTAGAGAAAATGCTGGCATTCTAACTGAGCATGTGCAGCATCTTGGATTTGCTGATAGAGTTGGTAATCCTGAATACTCGCTTATGCATGTTGCTGTCGGTAGGAATCCGCAGGTGGATACTTCACCACAGATTGCAACCTACAAAGCTGGGAACGAGTTTTATTCTATATTGGATGACGCAAATAGAACAGGATATTTTGGCATTCTGAAGAACGTTGCAGACAGGGCAATACTGTTAAAGGTACTTAGGAATTACGAATAGAAATTTTTTATTTAAGTAAATCTTTTCCTAAAGAAAAGTTATTTTAATTTAAATAGGAGTAATGTATATACATTGCAGATGGGCCGGTAGATCAACGGTAGAAACCTCTTTTAGAATATTGGGGGTTATCGATATCGCTTCCCTTGCATTAAATTACAAGTAAGGAAGAGGCTCAGGGTTCAAATCCCTGCCGGTCCACTATTTTTTCTTTTTTAAAATTTTACCTGAGAATAGTTTGTTTCTGAAAATTGTCAAGGCTGCTGCTATAATGCCCAATATAATAATGGCAATGTAAGATGGATTTGCTGCTAATACTGCAAAACTAGTGAAGAAGTCAAAGCCTGTAGATGCTTCAGAAGAACATGGCTGGCTTTCAAATGGTTTGTATAGATCTGTACCGCAGTTGTTTTCATCAGTACATGTTCTTGTTTGAAGATTATTGCTGCAGGAAGACCAGTCTGTACATGTCCATTTTTCTGTGCAACTTGGTAAAGTGGTCGTTGTCGTACTGGTTGTTGTAGTTGTGGTTGTTGTGGTTACTATTCCACTGATATCTATTCCACTGATATCACCACCTGGTCCGCCGCCTCCGCTTGGTCCGCCTCCACCTTGTTGCTGTGTAGTAGTTGTGGTTACAGATGGACCGGTAGCAGATAGATCAAGTTTAGTGCTGGCACCAGATTGAAATATTGCAGTTTGCCCTGTGTCAATTCCATTGACAAAAAAACTTATTGTCTTTCCACTTCTGTCATTGTTTGGATTATCTACATAAAAAACAGGATCGTAACCGTATCTTCCGCCAGAAGTTGTTGTACTTGCAACTTCAACATTGTTTATTTTGGCAGAAACTGTCATGCCATCAGGTGCTGGTGCTCCGTTGTAAGTGACACTGCCGTAAAATCTGTGAGGTATTCCGGGTACAGCTAAAACTGAACTGCTAAGTAGAAATGCTGACAAAAACATTGTGATTATTGCAACTGTTTTATTGTGAATCATTTCTTAATCACTTACATATCTTTATTCATAAAGCATTTATGCTTAATTATAATCAAAATCCGAAGATAATCGGGCATGTGGACGAGAATGCGTATATCTCATTCTGGTCTATCTCTAGCCAATATCCTGCTCCTGGGTCCATATTGTCAAAGAAGTCTAGGAATACCCACTGATTTGGATTGAACGGTTCCCAATAAGTTACTAATGTATTCCACTTGGGATGACCGAGTACTGTATCTACTAGTGAGCCTAGAGCGCATGTTGCTTGCTTACCGTCACCATCTGGTCCATCGTATATTAATATAGGTCCTTCTAGACCCTCAGTCCCGTAATAACCTATCAAGTTCCATCCTGCTATTATCTGCTTGCTGGGTGGTGTGACTGCAGGGCTGAACGTCTGCTCTAATCTAAAATCACAAAGACGTCATTTTCTTCCAAAACAATTTCATACACAATTTCAGGATCAATCTCTTGTCCTGTAACAGGATTTTGCACAACCTTGCCCGAAGTTATGTCAAACTGAGAATAATGGCATGGACATGTAACAACATTTCCTTTCAAACTGCCTTCATGCAGTTCACATTCTTCATGTGTGCATATGTTATTGATTGCGAATAATTTTCCGTCAACATTTGCAACCAAAATTTCTTTTCCTTCTGCTCTAACTTCTTTCATTTTATCTTTTGGAAAATCTGACAGGCTTCCAATTCTAATTTTTTTCATAGAATTATTATGGTCAGAATATATAATTAGATTTTAGTTTTTGCGCAAACCATTTCAACAAAATCTTTATATCCAAGTAGCGCCTATATATTCTCTATTCGGTGTCGCTATGGCAGAGTAGAACCTGCATTGGTTCTTTATTTAGCGATGACAATGTCCTTCTTTCTGACCGCATGATGATTTAGGGCACCTTTTGAGTTATTACTGCTTTAGTTAACCGTAAGTGCAAATCCATATTGCTGCATATGGGTTGAAGTGTGTAGGTCTGTGATTAGAATGACAGCGAACTGATACAAGATGAAGAGCGAACTGTCTCAATGAGACCATAAAAATGACACTATCATAGGATCAAATTGATCATAGAGGTCTAGTCAACATTATCCACTTGGTGGATGGCTTGGCTCCACACGCTGAGGAAGGGCGTGGTAAGCTGCGATATGCCCGGGTTAGCTGCATGCAAGCTTCGACCCCGGGATACCCGAATGAGATTCTTGCGTAAGCATGGCGAAAGCCAGAGAAATCTGCGGAAGTGAAGCATCTTAGTAGGCAGAAGAAGAGAAATCAATAGAGATGTCCTTAGTAACGGCGAGTAAAAGGGACATAGAGCAAACCGAACAGCTGCTGTAAGGCAGTGAGGATGTGGAGTTGTAGGACTTGGGTCTTCCCTAGCCTGCTCACTCGAAGTCTGCTGGAATGCAGCATGACAAAAGGTGATAGTCCTGTAGAGGAAGGCAGGAAGGGAAATGCCAAGTATCCTGAATAGTGCTCCTCGGATTTGGAGCATGAATTTGCCAGGCATTAACTGGTAACTCTAAATACGTCTGGAGTCCGATAGTTCACTAGTATGGTGACAGAAAGCTGAAAAACACTGCGCAAGCAGGGTGAAAAGAGTCTGAAACCAAGTTGGAGTTCGTCAGATATGGCCTGAAAGGTTCTACCCATAAGGAAACCTACGCAAGTAGGTAGTACGTCGGGTAGATTACAGGGTCATATCGTCCGTTTCGAAAAAAGGGGCAGGGAGTTTACCTCAGTAGTGAGGTTAACTGGTTTAAGCCAGGTAGCCGGAGCGAAAGCAACGAGTGCGTATCGCAAGAATGGCACGAGGTGTGAAAGCGCCTGAAATTACTGGGATAAGACCCGAAGCCGGTCGATCTAATCCTGACCAGGATGAAGTCTTGCGAAAGTAAGATGGAGGTCCGATAGCGATGATGAGCTGCCAATCTCTCGCGTGAGTTGGGATTAGGGGTGAAAAGCCTAACGAGACCGGTGATAGCTGGTTCCTCCCGAAATGCATGTAAGTGCAGCCTGGTCAGAGGCTGGCAACTGTGTAGAGTTACTAATTGAATGGTCAAGGACCGAAAGGTTCAGCTATTCTGTTAAACTCCGAAGCAGTGGCTGCCGTAGAAGACCGGAGTGAGGGTGCTGGGTTAAGCTCGGCATCCACAAGGGGAACAACCCAAACCAAGGTTAAGGTCTCTAAGTGCTAACTAAACGAAGAAGGGAGTTTAACTCCTCAGACAGTAGGGCTGTAGGCTCAGAAGCAGCCATCAGTTAAAAAATGCGTAACAGCTTACCTACCGAGGATTTAAGCCTTGAAAATGGAAGAGACTAAGTTAGCCACCGATACCCTGGACTGCGAAAGCAGGGGTAGGGAGGCGTTCTGTATGGATAGAAGCTTCTGCGAAAGCAGTAGTGGACCGTATAGAATTGAAGATCCTGCCATGAGTAGCAACATAGTTGGGTGGGAAAGAAGCACCAATAAAAATATAAATAGGTGTACACCCATTCAATTGAATGGTGTACACTATGTTGGATTTAGCAAACATAATTCCAGATGAAATTTTAGGAATAAATTCGGACATAAAAATTAAAAAAGAAATTCGTGAACAAGAAATTTTAATCTCCGGAAAATACAAAAATGGAAGAGAATTTAAATTAAGACTGAACCGATTTATAAACGAAAGTCTGTTTTATATCGGACTTGGTTTATTCGGTGGAGAAGGTACAAAAATATCCACAGAAGAGAAAAAAACTTGGAAAGGTACACCCTTTGAAATTGCAAATAGCAACCCAGAGATTATAAGGAAAATCATGCAATTACTTAATCAATTAGGAATTCCGAAAAATATAATTTCGCCAAGATTACAGATAAGAATTACTAAAAAAGAATTGGAAGAAGGGATTGTTGAAAAATTAATAGAGTTCTGGTCTAGAAATTTACAAATTCCAAAAGAGAAATTTAGAAAACCTTCCATAAGAATAAAAGAAACACCCATGAGAAGTCCTCATGGAACTATTACTATCCGTGCTAATCCAAGTATACTAGGACAATTGTTTAATTATTGGATGAATTTGTTCCTTGAAGATTGATGCTTCCCCATATCCCAATCACCTAAATCTTAAGGGTTTGCCAGCAATGTTCGTCAGCTGGCGGTTAGTCGATCCTAAGGGCTCCCTTAATCGGAGAGCTCGAAGGGGAAATCGGTTAATATCCCGATACCATGGAGGTACACGCGGCAACGCAAGGTAAGTATCTGACGCTTCTGGACAGGTAGACGCAAGTTAACTATTGAAACCTGTGGAGTCTTATAATGAGGAGAAGCAGGTGAATGTAGGAATAGCTCTGTGTATGCAGAGTTCGGCTAATTCCAGGAGCCCGTGAAAAGGAAACTTATCGGATCCTTCATGTCCGTACCGAGAACCGACACAGGTAGGATTGCTGAGAAGGCAAAGGTGTTGTGGGACAACCCAGTCTAGGGAAATCGGCAAACTAGCTCCGTATGTTCGCTAGAAGGAGTGCCTGTTTCGAGTAGAAGCAGGTCGAAGTGACTAGGAGGAAGCGACTGTTTAACAAAAACGCCTGAGACCGCTAATCCGAAAGGACAAGTACGGTCCCTGATGCCTGCCCAGTATCGGTGTGTGAAAACCTGGTTCAACAGGTCGAAGCCCCGGTAAACGGCGGCACTAACTCTGAGTGTCGTAAAGTAGCGTAATCCCTTGCCGTTTAATTGACGGCCCGTCTGAATGGCTTAACGACTTCCTCGCTGTCCCAGGCTGGTGCCCAGCGAAATTGCTTTTCTGGTGAATAGGCCAGAGACCTCTAGTGGGAAACTTAGACCCCGTAGATGGAAAAGAGCGAAAGCTTTATACACAAAAATACAGTATAGTATATCGGGTACAAATGAAAATTCAACTAACAAATTGGGTAGCGTATGAAATAGGAGTACATGTTGGAGATGGAAACATGTATTCCTACGACCGAACCCACCGAATTACATATTCAGGAAATCTTGCAAATGAAAAAAACTTTTACAAAGAATTTCTTGCGAAATTAATCGAAAAAATTTATAGAGTCAAACCGCACTATCATGAGAGAAAGGAAGACAACACAGTACTTCTGATGGTTGACAAAAAAGAACTTCTTCAATTAAAAAACAAAATTCTTGGACTTCCAATTGGAACAAAAGACAAAATTGAAATTCCTATAAAAATAAGAAACAACAAAAAATTAATCAAATGGTTTATGAGGGGCCTTGGGGATACTGATTTTTCTCTTTCGTTTAAGAAAAATCGGAAAGGAATTCATACTGAACCGAGGCTTGAACTATACACAAAATCGAAAAAACTATTTGAACAAACAAAACTAATTTTGCGTGAATTCGGTTTTACATTTGGTGAAGATGAATTTAAAGGAAAATACAAAGGATTCATGATTAGAATTTATGGAAAGAGAAATTTGCAACTTTGGCTCGATAATTTTGGGTTTTCAAATCCATGGATTTTATTGAAAATAAAAGTGTGGAAAAAACTTGGATATTTTCCAATTAAAAAATCTTTTAATGAACTTTCAAAATTTGTGAATTAAACTTTCGTTCTTTCCAGCGGTGAGCTTTACTGCAGCTTGTTGTTGCAGCCCGGTTGTGACTGCATAGAGTAGGTAGTACTCGCTAAGGCTTAGGCTTCGGCCGAAAGCTGAGAGGAAAGTGTAACACTACCCTTTTGCGATTGTGTTGCTTACCTGAAAGGGGACAGCATCAGGCGGGCAGTTCGACTGGGGCGGTACACCCCTAGAAAGGTATCAGGGGTGCCCAAAGCTCAGCTCATCCCGGTCAGAATTCAGGAAAAGCTTTATTAACTTTCCTGACTGAACATCGGGAGTAGAATGTAAACGTAAAAGCTGGGTTGACCGATTCTCGCAAAGCGAGAGAATCGGCTGCGAAAGCATGGGTTAGCGATACATCGTAATCCATTAATGGGTGACGGTGGTATCAGAAAAGCTACCTCGGGGATAGTATCGGTGGAAGTATTAATTTTCCAACCGACAAATATCCCAGTCGTGCTTGAAGTGGTGGAAGTTTCTCATTTTGCATTTTAATTAGATAGCTGACATTATATTTCACAGCTGCAGGTCCTTAAATCTGAGGTAGCGATAGGAGTTTTCAAGATCTTCTGCCGATACCCCCAAAATGGGCCCGTGGCCGGTGAAAGTCCACATTGACCCGGCGCGTTGGTGCGTCGCTGTCGGCTCCCCCCCTCCTGGCTGTGCAGCAGCAGCCAAGGGTACAGGTGTCCACTGGTTAAAGGGGGACGCTAGCTGGGTTCAGAACGTCGTGAGACAGTTCGGTCGCTATCTACTAGAGGTGCTGGTTGTCTGACTGGAAGGAGGAATAAGTACGAAAGGAACATCCCTCCGTGGCCTCTGGTCCACCGGTTGTCCTTGGCATCGCCGGGCAGCTAAGCCATATGTCTATAAGCTCTGAAAGCATCTAAGAGCGAAGAGACCCGGAAAAATAGACAACCATTTCAACTGCTGATAGGCAACTACCGGCAGTTGTTCGAAGGCCCTCGTAGACTACGAGATTGATAGGAAGGACGTGTACGCCACAAGCTTTCGAGCGAGTGGTTCAGCGTGCCTTTACTAAAAGCCTGAGGTTGATTAGACTTCGATCAAAAATTTGATCCGTGATAGTGCCATAAACTTTCTTTTTTCTTTACCAAAGTTAGCGGAAGCTATATTTTAGGTGAGAAAATTGAAGAAGGAAATTGGCAAGCGTGCTGGAAGAAAGATTCCTGAGCAGTTGAAGAAAGATCTAGAGCGATACTATGGATTCAAGTTCAAGAAATAATTGCTTTGCAACTTTAGAACGAGATTCATTTAGTATTATTTCTAGATCATTTGGGGGAAGTATAAATACCCTTATATTTAGCTAATTAAAAAGTGTGATTAAATGAATTGGAAGGAATTTTTGAAAATATCTTTAAAGAATAATTCTATAAGATTCGTAATTGGTTTTTATGTTATACTAGTTCCACTGCTTTTTAGCTCAATAATATTGAAAAATTATTTGATATTGGGGTTTGTTTTTATTACTTTAGGTATTATAGGTTGGAGTATATTTCTTGGAGGTCTCAACTTTGGTAATTGGACGAAAGAAGTTATAAAATTTATAGAAAATTCTTTCGGAAGAAAGGTAATTATGCTTCTTTTAGGTTTTATTTTTGAGATAATAGGTGGATTTTATACAGGCGTACTTCTTATTGGTCTTCCTTTAGGGTTTTTAGGACTAGAGATTATTAATGCAGTTTTAAAAGGTAGTATAAAAAGTAAAATAAAATTAATTTTCTTATCATTGATAATATACTTGATTTTCATATTTAGTGTGTTGATAGGAGCTTTGCCTTTAATTTTTGTAGGTTAATAACTCTATCTAGCACTATCCAATAGAAAAATTTTTGGTATTAATCATGTATTTAATTCTTATTATTTCAATTCTTTCAAAGTTTTTATTTCTCCGACAGTAAAGTAGAAAATTTCTTCTCCTTGTCTGACTTTATCTTTCTTTTCAGGTGGAATGTCTAGTTCAAAAACTGAGAAGTCAGTCAAATCCATAATCTGTGCTTTGTTCCCGGCGATTGAAATTACTTGGCCGTTCTTTTTTTCTACTATAGGAACTTGAACGGTCTCTCCACCCGGCTTGATTATGCTTCTTCTTGTTCCATCCATCAAACCAATTGCATCAACTCTTACTTTTGAATGACCGTGCTTGCCAGATGTAGAAATAGTTACTCTGTCGACTTTGCATGGAACATCATCAATAAGAATGAAACCGCCTTCTTTCAAATGATTTATTTCGGTAGTAGTCTTGTCCATCAGTTCACCTAACTGCAATCACTATGTCTTCTCGCTTGATTGTTACACGCTTGGCATGATAGCATGCTGCCACCGCTTCTACTGCAACTTTGTCTGCAATTTCTAGCAGAGTGACTTTCAATTCCTTCAAAGCAGAAGTGGAAACTCGTTCGGCTCCAGCTTTTCTAGCAATTTTTTCTAAAGGCAGTAAAGGAAAATCTTTTACCATAGAATTAATTTGGGATTTGAATTAATAAATTTTTCAATTTTAATTACTTTTTTGTTTAGTATCTCCTTCTCTCATTGACTTGACCCATAGTTCATTCACTTTTGCGTTACCTTCTAATCTAGCTTGTTCAAATTTAAAATATTCCGAGTTCTCTAGATAACCTCTTTCTGTGCAATATTTATGTAAAGCTCTGAATAATATAGAAGCTCTTCTCAAATCTAGTGCGACTTTGTCTATTCTCTCAAAAAATTCTCCTTGAGTCATTCTCTCTCCAGCATACATGTCTTCATGAATCTGGCGACCATTCCTTTTGCAAGATTCTGCATATTCTTCTGCGAAAACAAACAATTGATCTTCTTTAGATCCTAATGGAAAATCTCCTATATTCCTTAAGTAAATTAATAGCTGATTTTCTAGTTGTTCAAGTGGCATGCTGTACAATTTTAATCTTAGGTCTTCAATTTTTCTTTGCATATAATAAGAAACAAAGTAAAAAGATTTAAAACTAACTTAATCTACTTCAGAATTTTGATTAATATATTTTTTAAACAAGAAGAAGTTTTTAAAATTTATTACTTTTTGAATCCCCTGGATTTTGCTTTCTCGTATTCTTTCAATACAGTAAACTCAAGGGAAGCAAGATTTGACGCATATATTTGGAGATCCCTTTTGTCTGCTCCAAGAAGTGCGTCTTGATTTTTAAATGCCTGCCGAAGGTAGTTGTCTGCAGTGTTAAGGAACTCTCTCCTTCTTTTTTCTCCCTCATAACTAGAATAGCCAAGATATACAGCGGATTTTCCAACTGCTTCCGAAGCTTGCTTGACATATCTGGCAACGGAATCAATTTTTCCTCTCCTATTCAAATCCATCTGTTCATTATCTTTCTCTTGGTAAAGCCTTGTACTGAGCCTGTCCAAGCCTTCCTGCACTTCACGAAAACCATACTCGAATGCAGATATTTTTCGTTTATGTTCTCTTTTCCTCTGATCCTCTACAGCCACTGCAACTCCTGAGGATTTTACAATTTGCAGTCCGAACAATTTTGCAAGCAGGAAAATGAATCCAAAACCTAAGAGGAATGAACCTCCTGTAGCAAAAAAGAAATATGCTGTTGGTATGTCACTCATAATAGTTAATTTGGTTTTAAACTATTAATTAATTTCATAAATAATTCTTAAAAGAATTTCATGTTACGATTATATACTACTTTAGTCATAATAAAAAATGTTATGCCGAAAAATGAATACATACTTTCTGTCCTAAGAAGCGATATACAAGCCAAGAGTTTGCTGAATCATCCGTTCTATAAGGATTTGTGGAATCAAGGCATGTTATCTAGGAAAGCTTTGGAAGATTATACAAAGCAGTATTATCGTTTTGTTCGATATTTTCCTTTATTTGTAACTAATGTTGCAATAAATACACCGGCTGACGATCCTTCAAGAGACCTTGCAATAAGAAATTTGAATGATGAGTTAGGAAGGAACGCTGTTCCTCATGATAAGCTGTGGGAACAATTTGCATCTAAAGGGCTTGGTATTAGTAGAGAACAGTTGCTTGGATCATTACAGTATTCTACAACTGGCCAACTGATTGGAAAATTAGATGCGATCACAAAATACGGCACCCACGCTATGGGTTCTGGGGCTTTGTTAGCTTATGAAGATCAAGTATCGGCAGTTGCAGAAAGTAAAGATGCTGGCTTAAGAGAATTTTATGGAGTGAGTGACCCAGAAGCCTTGGAATTCTTCAAAGTTCATGCTGTTGTTGACAAGGAACATAAAAAGACTTGGGAAGAAATTATTAGAAATAATGTACACACTGAAGTAGAAGGTAAGAGAGTCAGAGGGGCATTGAATGATTCTTTGGATGCTCAGTTGAAATTCCTAGATGGGATAATGGACGCGAACGACCTTTGGAAACTTTGCGCAGCAAAATAAATTCTGATTTTTTTATTATTCTAAATTTAATTTCTTCAACTTAGGGTAAATCACCAGTCTGCAATAGGGCGCCCCGGAATTATTGTTGTAATAGTTTTGATGATAGCCTTCTGCTTTGTAGAACCCAGTATAAGGCCTTATCTCAGTTACAATTGGTTTGTCAAGATCTTTCTGGACTTCTGCCCTGGATTTTTCAGCAGTTTTTTTCTGCTTTGGATCATGAACAAAAATCACAGACCTGTATTGCTCACCTGCATCTGATCCTTGCCTGTCCATAGAAGTCGGGTCATGCATGTGCCAAAAAATATCAAGCAGTTGTTCATAAGTAATTTCATGAGGATTGAATGTTATCTGAATTGATTCTATATGGCCGGTTTTGCCGCTGCATACTTCCTCATAAGTAGGATTGGGTTTTCTTCCACCTGCATAACCGGATACTGCAGATTTTACTCCTTTCAATCTTTGGAACACTGCCTCCACGCACCAGAAGCAGCCAGCACTGAAGGTTGCCCTCTCTAATTTTTCAGCCATAAACTGATTTCTTGTTGGGAGAATTTAAAAATACTGAAAATTAAAGAAATACCTATAAAAAGTAAAGGATTTAAACCTTGGCATCTATAAAATTTAAATTGGTGAAATAATGCCAAGAGCAAATGGATATGTAAAAAAGTCACCCAGGTTTGAAAAAGAAATTCAAGTTGGAGAATTTAGTAACCATTTTAGTCCTGAAGCTTTGGAAAGAGACACTGTTTTGAATTATACTGCTGTTCAATTTGATGATGAGAGCTTGATAAAAGATCTTTATAAGAAAGCCTTGCAAAGTATACAGCGATCTTATGTTTTAGTAGATCCTGTTAGAAAGCTAGCAGAGAAGTTTGGAGCGGAAGAAAATCATGAACGCGTATTGCTAAAGATGATGGAATCTCCTGAACAGCCAGTTAATGTAATCAAACGTCTTGCTCACATTTGTGGCATAAAACTTTATGATTATTTGGAAAGCGGATTAGAATCAGGTATTGCCAGATTTGTTGATATACCAGAAGATGATCCGAAACTAGAAACAGAAGTATATAAGCCCAGTAGAATGGTTTACACAGATAGCATCTTAAGAGTGGCTAAGATTGTAGATGCAGAAGATTATGATTTTGAAAGAATGAAATTAGATCCAAACTTTGATAGTCGACCTGAGGTACTTGAAGCATTGGATCAAATTAATTCTGAGGCATAAAATTCTTGACAAAGTCCCAAAACGGGTTCTGTTGTAGATTAGGGTCTTTTCTGGCTTTAGAATGAATTTGTTGCATTCGGGTCTTATAATTTGATAATTATTTTTCTTTAATTATAACATTAATTTTTGTTGATTCAGTCGGATTTGGATTAGAAATTATAATACCGCCTTTCGTCTCTATTGTGCACTGTTTATTGAAAAATGTTGTTTCTTTACTTATGCAATTCACATAATGATTGTGTCCATCTATAACATATCTTTTCTAATCTTTTTTAAAAACTCATCTAATGCTTTTACTTTGGAAAAAATAAATAACAATTTAGCTAATCGCTAACAATTTCATAATCATGAAGATGAGCTTAAACCAGAGGATCATTCTTAGTATTCTTACGATGATCGTTGGTTTTGTTCTTGTGTGGGTTTTCAGCGGTCTGTATGCTTGCTCTGTAGGAACGGTTGGTCAGTCCTGCTATATTACTTCAAATGAAATTATAGCTATTTTCTTGGGATATTTCATTGTGATAGCTTCAGTGGGATTGATGTGGATAGTTCTAAAATCAAACAAATAATGTCACCTGATAAAATTTGCGACAGAACCTATAATAGATAGCTTTAAATACTTAACTGTTTATACTTTTTAAAGTCGTATGAAATTGATTTTCACTGTGAAGTGATAAAATGCCAAAGAAAACCCAAAAAAGAGGAAATGTCTGCCCAGAATGTGGCTCTATGCAATTTATTGAAGACCAATCTCGTGGAGAATTATACTGCGCTAAATGTGGTTATGTAATGCAGCAAAATATTATTGATACTGGTCAGGAATGGAGAGCATTTGATTCTGAACAAATGTCAAGAAGGGCAAGATCTGGTGCTCCGTTGACTTTTACCAAACACGACAAGGGATTGACTACAGAAATTGGTAAAGGTTTGGGAGAATTGTATAAAGTACCTGCAAGAAAGAGGGCCCAATACTACAGATTGACAAAATGGCACAAGAGATTGATCAAAAGCAAGGATAGAAACCTATCATTCGCTTTGTCTGAATTGCAGAGAATAGTTTCATTTTTGAATTTGCCAAGAACAATCCATGAAAGAATTGCCAAATACTACGAGGAAGCTGTAAACAAGGGATTGGTTCGTGGCAGATCTATTGAATCAGTTGTTGCTGCTTTGACTTATGCAGTAAGCAGAGAATTCGGAAGTCCTAGAACTTTGGAAGAGATATCAGAAGCTTCTGGTGTTGACAAGAGAGAAATTGGAAGAACTTACAGATACATTGCAAGAGAATTGCAAATAAGAATTTTGCCAGCTGATCCTGTTACTTTTATTCCTAGATTTTGCAGCATGCTTGGGTTGTCTGATCGTGTACAAGCAAAATCTATTGATATTCTAAAGAAAGCCAAAAAGCATGACATAACTTCGGGTAAAGGACCTACTGGAGTTGCCGCAGCTGCTATCTATGTAGCATGCGTGCTAGGTGGAGAGAAGAGAACACAAAGAGAAGTTGCAGACATAGTAGGCGTGACAGAAGTTACGATTAGAAACAGATACAAAGAATTGATTGAAAAACTTGGCATAGAAGAAGAAGTCGAGAAGAAAGCTAAGGAAGAATGAAATTTATGTCAGATTCAGATATGGATTCGCGATGGTATCATAAAAAAGCAATAGAATTAAGATACATAATACCATCCATTAAGATGGAACTTGCCACAATGTATCTGATGGGTCTTAATGATGCAGGAAAAATAGGAAGCCAAGATATGGGAATTGGTTACAAGGGTGCGCAGAGTCGTAATATCAGTTTTACACTTTTAGATGATTCTTTATTTGAAACAGTCGATGCAACTTTAAAGCGTGAATTTGGTGCAATAGGTGCTTATACTACTCCTGTCCGTAAAGTAAAATTCCTCTAGGTGGTTGTATGCCCAAGTTAAAACACTGAAAACAGCGAAGTAGGACGGTTCTCATGTTGGAAAGATTTTATAACCAGAATCCAATTCTTGCATTAGCAAAGAAACATTTTCCTGGTCTAAAACCAAAAGAATTGGCTTCAGATCCTTATAATTTATATCTTCAAGGGAAGGGAGGCAGATATCCAATTAGTTTGTCGGCCGGTTGCTTTAACTTAGGTATAATTACATTACTTCCTGAATCTAGTTTCGAGAGAGATGTTAAGGGATTGAGAATGCCTCTGCGAGTCAGGGTACATGAAAGAGGTTTTTACCAAGCAGCGCAGAACTTTGTTACTGAATATAATAAAACTTTAGGTCTGGAAGCAGAAGTTTTTCCCCAATTTGTCGTACCTAAACCATGATAAACTAATACTTTTTATTTAAAGATATTTTTCATTAACATGCGAATAAGATTTTTCTATGAAAGCAATTACTCTTATTTTGCCAATTGCTCTATCACCATGATGACCTTGAGCACGAACAATTCCTCGTATAAGTTTTATTGTACCCGCTTCCAGAATTATTTTCTCTCCTTCGATTATATCGCCAACGTTTTTCCCAATCATTTTCTTTCCTTAATTTTACCTTCTTTTTCGAGTTGTTCTATAGCACGTAAAGTAGTTCTTGGATCAATTTTTAAGCCATCGGTTATATCTTCTATCCATGTCTTCTTTCTATGTTTTATAAAATGTTCTATCTCATCCTTGGCTTTCTTCAAAGATATTTTTCGATAATTTATTATTGGATAATCAAATTCAAGCACATTGCTTCTATTTTTCATTTCATCACTTTATTGAAATTTATTATAGTACAATTTATATCTTTGATTACCACAAAAGGTGGTAATTAAATATATTTATAGCAAATGTAATTTATGAAAAAAATTCATTTAGGTGATAAAGGAGAAACTAGCTTGTTCAACAAGCGTGTAGACAAAACTTCTTCTAGAGTTTCTGCAATAGGTGTAGTAGACGAACTAAACAGCATCATAGGATTAGTCCGCGCGAGTTTGAATGACAAACAATTGAATGATCTAATTGAAAAAGTTCAAGATGATTTATTTGTTGTAGGTTCGGATTTAGCAAATGCGAATGTAAAAATTAACACAGATCATCTGCAAAATTTAGAAAAAACTTCTGATGAATTAGAAAAAGAATTGAAACCGTTAAATAAGTTCATTCTTCCAACAGGAAATCAGGCAGCTTCTTTGTTGCATGTAGCACGTTCTGTTTGCAGACGAGCTGAAAGGGAAATAGTTGCAGCCTCTAAAGAGGAAAAAATAAATGAACAAATTATTCCTTACATAAATCGGTTGTCTGATTTTTTATTTATTTTGGCAAGGGTTGTTAACAAACGTGCTGGTGTAGAAGAAAAAGAATGGACAAGAAGTTAAAGAATTTATAATTGTGCACGAAAAGTAATTTATGCGAAATTTTGATTCTAATCTTTACAATATTGGAAATTTAGCTGATAAAAGATTCGAAGAGATTTTGGATAAAGCGAAAACCAGAGTAGCTAATCATTTTAGAATTCCGAAATATCTTTTCAATGCGAAATTCGAAATTTCCCATTTACCAGAAATTTATGGTTTTGTGTCAGAGAGGTTTGGAAATTATGTAATAGGATCTTTCAGAAAAGTTGGAAAAACTCTGGGCGAATTTATACCGTACGCAAACAAAGCATTCATAGACCCAATAAATTTATCAAATTTCAGAAGACTTTATGAGACAATTGTTCACGAATTGGTGCATGAAGCCCAACTGATAAATGGAAAAATAGGAAAACTTCCTAGATATGCTTTAGAGGCAGAAGCTTCTGCAGTTAGTAAAATTTTAACTGGAAATTTACAGACATATTTTTAGGTAGTTTCAATATCTTCAATGTCATCCCTATCGCAAAACATTTTCAGACTCATCTTATTTTCAATGTCTTTTGATTTCAAATCGTGAACTAATGTATTTTTTGCATCCATTATATGAACAACTTTGTGACCCATCTGTGTAAGTCTTTGAGCGATGTACCTTCTGTGACATCTCCAAAAATCTTTTTCTGAGCACATGATCGCTCCTCTTTTGTGGTCGATTGTTTTCAAAAGTATCTTTAATGCCTCATCAAATTCAGGAGACTTTGAAAATTTCTTGTACCCTTCTGGCCTGAAACCACCTAAATGAATCAAGTGATAATATTCTATGCCTATGCGATTCAATTTGTCTTTCAATGCCTCCTTCATGTATTGAGGAAATTTTTTACTGCTTGGAAATCTTCTAACATCAATGAGGACGTCAATGTTGTTATCAATAAGGATACCAACAAAGTCTTGCAGATTTCGAGAACTATGGCCAATAGTAAGTATTTCCATAGTCTATATATGTTTCCAAAGCTTTTTTATTTTTTGTATAGAGGCAACGGCATCTTTCTTTCCTGAAAAAACTTCAAGAGTTATAGTTTTGTTGAAATTGATTTTTTTCAACAGCTTTATGATATGTCGATAATTTATTGTACCCTTACCTATCGCTAGATGTTCATCAGCATGACCACGATTGTCGTGCATATGTAAATGAACAATTTTTTTCTTGAATTTCTTGATGTAATTTTCGATTTCCTCCATTCCTCCTTTCAGATATGCATGGCCGACATCCAAATGAACTTTTAATGATGGATTCCTTTTAATTACAAATTCAAAATCTTCCAAATGAGTTATACCATAGTGTTGATGCGTTAGATTTTCTAACATTAAAGTAATTTTTTTACTTTTAGCAAATTTGATTAATAATTTCATTGAATTACTAAAATTCCTTAAAAAAATTTTCCTTTCTTCCTCGGAATTTATTTCGTCATACCTATTATAGAAGTGAAAATTCATAAGCTTCATTTGCAGCAAAGCTGCCATCTTAATCATTTCTTTTGCCATTTTCAGTGAAACTTTTCTTTCTTTTTCATTTAATGAGCCGAATTTAAGACTAGGATCTGTATGTCCAATTGCATACAAATTATTTTTTTCGAGCAAATTAAGAATTTTATTTTTGTATTTTTTTAAAATGGGTACAGATCCTCCGGGACGTTCAATCCCAAGCTCTACAAAATCGACTTTCAGTCCTGCAATAGCCTTTAATTCTTTTAGAACATCCAATCTAGGATTTGTTTCAATGCCGAATTCAATCATAATTTTCTATTTAACTTCTTCATCAGATAATTCTTTACCCTTCAAGGATTTAGACAGATCTCTTATTAGTTTACGAATATGTTCACGCATTTCATATACTTCTTTATCTTCCAGCTTATCAGATTTCTTTTCATCAACTAACTTCTTCATTTCCTCAACTCTTTTCCAAACATTCCAGTAATATCCATCCACTTGTTTGCCATCAATGAATTCTTTTTTAAAGATTGCTGGGATTTCCTCATCTTTAGCTGGCATCTTGTTTAATGTTTTTAAAGCAGTAGTAGCTGCTTTATGCATCACTTCATAAGTTCTTTCTAGGATTTTTTCCTTCTTCCTGATTTCTAAAGCATTCAGCAAAGAAAACATTTTGTCTACAAATTTTTCTGATTTATCAATCCACTCATCAACAAAAATACCTGTCGCATCCATCATTTCCTTATGCTCGATCTGCTTTCTAATTTCAATAATACCTTTGAGCCATTCTGCGTATTGAGGTTCAAGAATTCCTGGCTCGACTAAAAACTTTTTGACATCATCATAAGCTTTACTAGGAACCGGAGGCGGTAGTCCCATGAACATCAACACGGCTTGCGCGCTGTTAAGTATAGCATAATAACAATCTTCTGCCAACATGAGTAATTTTACAGTTTTTGCTCGCATCAACTTCTTTGGGGCACCTTCCATGTAACTTTCTATGGCTTCTCTTGTAGCAGGTATTCTGCCCATTTCCAATAGTTTTTTGATTGGCGCAAAAAACCCAGTGTCGTATACGGCCACACCTTCTTTTATGAAATTGTAAATTATTGGATGAGCGACTCGAGCATAATCCCAAAATTCAGTCAATGTATAACTAGGTTGAACAGAAATGTTTTTTGATATTTTTTGTCCAATACGCTCTAAATCATCATCAATCTTATCGTGTTGTTCTGGAGAAATTTTGAATGAAGCATCATCAATAACCAAAAAAATATCTATGTCACTAGTAGGCTTGAATTCTTCTCTAGCAACAGAACCCATCATAACTATTGCCTTAACATATTTTCCATATTTTTTCAGAACTTGTTTGGTAAATTCCTTAACTTCAGCCAGTCTCTGTTCTTTAGTTTCAGGCTTTTCTTCTTTTTTATCTTTTACTTTTTCTTTTTTTGCCATACATACTCACTATGCTTTGACCTTTTCCAATGACTGATCTAATGCAATTGATTCAAGCATCGATATTCTTAGATTCCCAAGTAACTCTTCTGTACTAGTTTTTGGACTTTCAAATGCTAACTTATGAAATAGCTCTGCTAACAAAAGTATTTCTGCTTTAGAATATCGACCCAATTTATATCCATTCATTGCCCATTCATACGTATCCAAATAATTCTTTTTCGTATAATTATTCGCTGCTCCTTTAGGATAGGATAGTGCATAAATAACATCAATTATTACCATTTTATTCCTCTTTTGGCAACTCTTCTCCCAAAACTTCCTTTGGAATTATTTTCTTGAATCTTGTGATTATGTCATTTGTCAATTGTAAAGCCTTCTCCAAATGTTTTGTTGTGACTTCCTTAATTTCCTTGTGGTCGATTGCTTTCCATAGTGCATTTAATTCATTGAATTTTTCAATGTACACCCTTTCCAATTTTTTCTCTTTCACAAATTTTTCCAAGTATCCTGGAATCCCCTTCAAGTCAGGTTGGGCTTTGTAAAAATACATAACTGCAGCTTGAATAACGTCTGACGCGCAGTAACGCAGCTCAAAAATCATTGATTTGATGTCTAGCTTGATCTTTCTATATCTTAATTCAGAAGATCTCGCCTTCAGACTTATTGATTCTTCGCTTGGTGGTATCATTCCCATTGTAAGCATTCTTTGTACCGGCTTGATAAATCCAGTATCGTAAATTGACAACCCGTATCTCAGAAAATTAACTAATTCGGGTGAGCCCATCTTTATCCACTGCCAGAATTCTGTCAATACAGTAGTTTGTATGTGTACATCTTTCAATTCAGTTGCCATCAAGTGCAAATGAGAAATCACTTTTTCCAAATCCTCGCTAGATTTTGTGGCAGTATCGTCCAGAATCACCCATATGTCTACATCGGATGATTTCTTGGCATCCCCTCTTACAGCAGAACCGAAAATAAGAACTGACTTGATTAGCTCTCCATACTGCTTACGCGCTTCATTAGTGAACTGCACCACTTTAGCCGTTATTTCCTTTTTAGGCTTTGTCTCATCTTGCTCTTTCTTGGCCAAATGAACATCCTCTAATTCTTCTTCTAGTTTTTCTAAAGGCATAAATTAACATGCCGTCATCAATTATTTATTGTTATCCTTTTACTTCAATTCTTCCTTCTTCCATTCTTCTGGCTTCTTGCCTTTGCCTATAGCTGCTGAACTTAGGAAAGTGTATTCCTCTTCTGGTGTTGATATCAATCCTTTCAATGGATCTCTTGCATGTTCTCGTATAACTGCCATTTGTTTCTCTTCTGATAACATGCCTTCAGGAGATACTCCGAAGAATCTTGGTGGTAGTTTGGCAGGATCAGTATTTTTATCTAGCTCATCTGCAATTAATTTTAATGCAATTCCTGATTGTGCTATGAATTGACCAGGATTTTGTCCGCCTCTGGCACCACCTCTCTCGAAAATTAATAGACCTTTAGTTTTCATTCCAAATCCCTTTTTTCTTAGAGCATATGCATAAACATAAATCCAACGCTGAGCTTCACTTCCAACATCAACTGGTTCGTGAGCTGGATGATAGGGCTTAGGTGCACCAATGTGGAAACCATAAACATAATTTCCAAAATCTTCTGGACATGATTGAATTTCTTTCAGAGGATCCAAACCATTATGCACGTAATGTTCTGCGTCAAAGAAAATTTTGAAGTATGGACTATTCATTGCTTTAACCAACAAGTAAATGTGATAAGCATGAATAATTCTCTGCAACCCTTCCCTCTGACCTTCAAGTATTTCTGGATTTTCAAAACCTATTAGAATTTTTATTCGATCAAGTTTTTCTAAGGGAGTCAAATCATAAAATGGATCCCACTCATGATTTCTTTTTTCAAGCTCTAGTCCTTTTTTTATTTCTATTCTAAATTCCGGTAAATTTTTCGTTTTGAAATGACCCAAAATATATCTGCTAGCGACCATAGCAACTAAGTCAGGCATTAAATTAATCAGTCCTTTTTCTTCATCCACTAATTCTACTTTTTTTTCTGGACTACTCCACTCATTTTCTAAATCTTTAATTGTTTTTCCATGAAAGAACATATTCCATATCGGTTCATTGCCGTTATTCTTATTGAATTCAAGATACTTAGCTACTATTGCATATGCAAATTCTTCATATGCTAATGCACCTTGTGAAACTCTGAGCCTAGAAAGATCTTTCCATAGCTGATAAAGAGCTTCGCTTACTGCTTCTTTTTTTGGTGAGTCTTCTTTTGAAAAATAAGCATTAACATAATCCTGAACTTCTGATTTAAGGGATTCATCTGTCTTGACGCCTCTTCTATCAATTCCTCCATGTAGCTGCCCAACTACCATCTCAGCCGCATCCTCTATAATTTGTTTTTTAGACAGGAATGCTATACCAGATTCACGAGCAATAATTAGAAAAATTAAATTTTCCAAGAACCATTTTTTTAATCCTTTATTTTCTGATCTATCCAAAATAACAGTCCAATCGGAATTGCCTTCAAAATCAACCATTATATGGCCAGTGTATCTAAATCTTTCAACAAATAATCCTATGGCTGGTGTGTTGGAAGAATGGAAGTTGATGTACTCTGGCATATATTTCTCATTATGCGATTTTACAAAATGTTTATATAAGCCATCAAGATATTGATGCAGCCTTCTGTGTGATTGCTTCCACATTACTTCTACTGCTGATTCCCATGCCATGAATTCTCCAATCTCGCCATGAGATCCCCACTTGATCCCTAGATCTTCTACAGCTTTCCTGATTTGGTTAACAACATCTGGTTCAGTAAATTCGGCTGTGTTTTCAAAATCAGCTTGAACATAATTGACACCATATGTAGTCACTGATGCAATTTTCATTCCTAGACCAAGTAGTTCTGGTGCCTTACCAATCTGCCACCAACCGCTTGATACACCAACCTCGTATGGCATTTAGACCGCCTTTATTCCTGGCACTCCAAAATATCCACGGAAGAAATCTCCCATTGTTTTTGAAGCAAGGCCCGGCTCTGGCTGGATAATTTTTGCTATACGGTGATTCATGTTAAATTCGTATGGCCCTCTTGAAGCAAAGAATGATACTTTTTCTCCAACAGTTTTGTCGATAAAGAAACTGAAAATTTTTCCAATATTATCAAAAACCTTAAACATTAGCGAGTAAGAAGGAGTTGTTATATCTAAATTTGGTTTCTTTTCCTTTGATTTTTTTTCTGCAGATTTTTTCTCTTCTTCTGTTTTGTATTTTTCTGATTCCATTAGTTCCTCTAAGGAAAGAACTTCTTCGTGTTCTCCAGCTCCTTTGTCACCAAGCATTTGGTCTATATAATTGTCTAAGGCTTTGTCCCTTGCAACTAATTCTAAATACTGGCCGATTATTATGTTTTGAGATCTGGCCGATGTTGTCATGAATTCGATCCATAAATCTTCGAATTCCTGGCCGTTAGGTAGATGAAACACAGTTCTGTACATCGGAAATTCAAGATGATTGAAATAGGGGCTGAATACCCAAGATTCACCTGTTGCAGTTCCTCTTCTGGAAGACCTAAACCTTTCTACCAATTCTGATCTTGCTTTAAAAACATCCATTGGAGTTATTGTTACATGATGCTCATTTTGGATTGGTCCGATTATTTGAGTGCGAATAACATTATCGATAGATGGTTCAACTGGTAGCCCCGCTACTTTGCCGAGGTCTTTCATCATTTCTTCGTCTAAAGTTAGTTGTCTGGTTTTTTCTTCCTCTTTCAATTTTTCTCGAATTTCTTTTATTTCATGTTTTCTGAATCCAGCATCTTTAGCTGATATCTCATCCATACTTTCTCTCGTGATTTTATATTTTTCCATCGGAGCGAATGGTCTCCATGCCCAGAGTATCATAAAATCAACAGATATTGCTTGCGCATCAGGTCGCCAGTAAGACATTTTTTGAAGAGCATGACGATCCGTTTCCTTCATAGCTAAGAATCTTGCGATAATTGGTTTTAACATATTTTTATATTCCATCACAGATTTTTTTCTTGCTTCAACAAGACCTAACAGACTTCTAAATCTGTCTTCAACAGTTCTCCTGAACAATCTGTCTCTCCATTCGATATACAATTTATTTTTAGTTGCAAGAACTACTCCTTCTGCTTCTGTAACGCCCCGCAAATCTTTTTTGTCTTTGATTTTTCCTGGTTCAATATCTTCATCACTGAGCTTCATGAAGTCTACAATTATAGTTGGCCAGCGTGGTGCTATCGATCTTAAGGCAATACCCTCTCCAGTATGAGCATCAACTTGGTCAATAAATATCGATCTAAGTGTTTGCTCCCCTCTTTTGCGCAGAAGTTCTCCTTCTTCTTTTTTGCCTTTCTTAATCAATTCATTTCCTTTATCGATCATTGTGAAATAATCCATGAACTCTCTGTACTTTCTGTAATCGTGCTTCAGCAATTCTAAATCAGAAACAGCATCACTAACACTTTTAAGTCCGGCTTTTATTTGTTGCTCGAGTGCCTGCTTTTGCTGTATGGTTAAATTATAATAGGTTTGAAAAACTGGCGAGACTTCAACACTCTCTTCGATTTTGTATGTTTGAAATCCCCATTTACCTAACTGAAAAATAAAACTGTAGACAGCTTCAGACAACCTTCCTACCGGACCAGAAAAATCCAAAAGTTCCTCAGCTTCAAAAGGCTGAGCATTTAGACCTTCGCCTAGTCTTAACTCTAAGTGGCGTGGTAAAGGAACTACTCCGTATGTTCTAGGGTAAAGTATAGCCATATTATATTAATTGTGAAAGTTTTCACTTATAATTTATCTGGGCTCAATCAAAAAACATAATCAAGATAATGCCAAATGCCATCATGAATAAACCTATCATTACACCCGCCCATCCCCTTGATTGCGCTTGCCAGGCTGTGCCGGTACCCCCAAGATATGGAAAGCCAACTACTGTTAGTAAACCTAGAAGAAACGTTATACCGCCAATGATTTTCAAAAATGCCATGTATTTCCTTAAACTAATTGATTTCTCAAATTAAAAAATTCATATCTTTTTTAATTTAGTTGACGATATTTTATATTAGGTATTAATGCCAGTTTTTGCACGAACCAAGCTGATGATACATGAGGATTGCTTAGCGCCTCCTGGAGCTCCATTTATCACGATGAGTTATGCAGGGCCGAATCCCCAGAACATCTATACAGAAATGAAAAAATTATTTGCTACAATCTTCAATGCAGAAGAACGTGAATTGCAAGAAAGAGATTTTTCTTGGGACAAAAGCAGCCCGAACGAGAAATTCAGCGTGAAGTTCGAATTAATTCGCGATATGGACACGTTCAGTTTCATGCAGATAATTATAGATTTGAGTGGTGAAACAAAACCAAGTAGAGAATTTGGAAAAGAAGGCACAGCAAACATCAGAATTGAAGGTAGGCTAAGAACAGAGTATCCACAAGATACAATATTTCAGAGGAGCCTAATATATGAATGGTTCAGGGTCTTTTACCACAGATTCATCTACGAGGAAACAAGAAAGAGATTCAAAGACCAGTGCAGAGAAATGATCAACCAGTTCCACTATCAGCTAAAATCTTTTCTTAACATATTACCAAAATCTAGTTAGTGGTTGTGAGTGGCTGGAAATGCTTGGAGACTTGAAGATGATGTCTTTGCGGCAGATGCAAGGCTGAAGATAGAATATTTGGGACCAGATCCTTTCAAAGTTTATGCACCAACAAATAGTTTGCTTAGAAGAATTCATGGCCTTGGTGCAGAAGAAGTTTGGGAAAGAGATTTCAGATGGGATATTAGTGATCCTAACAAGCGTTATTTTTTTGTAAGAACTTATGCAAACAAGAGTTTTGATCAACACACAAGAATGCTTGTAGAAGTTATATTGCAGGGAGAGCAATCGATTGATCCAAATAAGGAAGGTAAAGTCAATATAACTCTCAATGCACGATTAACTACTGAATTTCCATTTCAAAGCGGATTACAAAAACTTCCAATATACAGGGCATTATTATGGTTGTATTTCAAAATATTCTATAACGATATCAGAAGAGGTTATTTCAAAATGGCACAGCAAGAAATGTGGACATTGGAAAAATCATTCAGACAAATATTGCAATTGCCAGTAAGAGGTGTTGTATAGAATGGGAATATTCTCAAGATTGAAGGGTTTGCTAAGAAGGAAGAAAGAATTTCCGGATTTGCCTGCTGGACCCATGCCAATGCCAAGAACTGATATAACTACTGAATCAACGACTGTAGAAAATGTAAAGGCAAAGATGGATTTGGTTTTAACTCAATTGGACAGCCTGCGTACACAGTATCAGGCCATGAACGAAAGAGTAATGACTACTGAAAGAATGGTCAAAGAACTTTACGATATGGCTAAAAGTAGTTAGTCACCAGATTCTTTGCATGTTTCACATACAAGCATTCCGTTGACTTCTATTAGCTCTGAAGGTTGGCCGCAATTATCGCAGAAGTTTAGATCTGTTCTTGGCTCTCTATCAATGATGACTACTGCCTTGAAGTTTCTCAGGGATGGGGCTTGATTATGTATGCTCTCCCATAATGTCAGCTGCGAGTAGCCATGATGGAATGCAAAATCGAAGTTGAACTGCTTCTCAAACTCATTAGCTAGCTCCAAATCTATGTTTTTAATCATTATGTACATCTCATACAGGTAGCAGCACGGGCAAGATATTGCCAACATGGGCTTCTTGCAGATGAAGCAAGACACCTTCTCTTCTGCTGAGAGGAAAGCTTTCATTTTGTTATGAGCTTGAATTACCTGTGGGTAGAGTTCTTCATGATGAGTCAGAACCAGCCAGTATTGAATGTGACCAAGCAGGCAGTCTATACATATAAAATTAGATACAGGCTCTAGGCAGAGCTTGCATACTATTGTTTCTTCCATTTTTTACATCTCGATTATCACATATGGAAATACAAAAACCCTCCCAAACCTACTAATCGTATATTTTTTAGATAATATATAGTTTGTCCATAAAAATTATAGAAAAAGACCTATCTGGCTATAAAAAATATGTTTTATTCCAGTATTTCTTTATATTTTATAGGAAGTTTTAAATACTTAGAGGCTATAAAAAATATATGTAATTTCTATGAATTCCAAATATAGTTTAGATAAAACCAGCAAATTCATAATTTCTGAGATGATGAAAGACGGGAGAATAAAATACACCGCTTTGGCAAAAAAACTCAACATTACCCCTGCAGCAGTTAAGGAAAGAGTGGAAAGACTGATTGACAAGAAGATTTTGAGAGTAAGTTCGATGGTCAACCACCAACAATATTACCCGGTTACAGCTACGATTGGAATAGAATCTGATGCCCAAGGTATAGACAAGCTGACTAGAAGACTTAGAAACTGCCCCTTGGTTTTCCATATCAGCAGAACTTCTGGAAATTATAATTTGATTGTCAGTTTACTAGCTGAAGATCTGGATTTTATTGATGATTTCTTGAACAGGCAGATAAGATCTGAGAGTGGAGTCAAGCATGTCGAAGTGAATATCGGTACAGCTACTGTCACACCAGAATATACGCCGTTAAGGATGTTCTATCCAGATGACATAGAGGAAGCTCCTTGCGGTTTAATGGCGGATGATGAAAGAAGATGCCCACGCTGTCCTGCCTTTATTAAAGAAGAAAAAAAGTAGGTTTTTCCCATAAAAACAATTTTTAAGACAAACAAACCCATTATTGGTGACGTGCATCTACTAGCGCTGCCTGGATCACCTAGGCATGATCCAAAACATACTCTTGATTTTATTTCTCAAGAAGCATTGAAGGAAGCAGAGGCATTTGTTGCTGGGGAAATGGATGGAATAGTTATAGAAAATTATGGTGACATGCCATATAATCCGCACAGCGTGGGACCCGAAGTTGTTTCATCTATGACTTATATCGTCTCAAGAATAATTGACAAAATAAAAATTCCTGTAGGAATACAAGTTTTGAGAAATGACCCTATGGCTGCAATTTCTATTGCTCATACTGTTGGTGCAAAATTTGTAAGAATGTGTATCCCACCAGAAGAGGTTTTTACTGATAGCGGTGCTCCGAGATCTACTGCTTATGAAATTCACAGATTTAGAAGATTATTGGGGGCTGAGCAAGTGAGAATTGTGGCTGACATAGATATAACAACTTATCCTAATGGAAGAGATATTGCCGATTTTGCTGAAGAGTTATCTTATCGCGGTCTGGCTGATAATATTCTAATTTCTGGAGGGTTCACAGGAAAGAAGCCGGACACTAGAGATTTAGAGAGGATGAAGAAAAGGAAATCTCTATCTAATGTTCCAATTTTGGTTGGCGGTGGTTTGAACAAGGATAATGTCGAAGATTATCTAAGGGTTGCTGATGGTGTTGTTATTGCTACAAGCTTGAAAGTGGATGGAATTAGTACGAATCCTGTAGACCCAGCAAGAGTAAGAGAATTCATGAGAATTGTGAATGAAGTTAGAGCATGAATTCAAAAACTTAATTAATAGGAGCTGTCGGGCTTTGTAAACTAAGCTCAAATTTTGCTACTAGCTCTTTTACGTATGGTTCTGCAAGTTTTCCAGTAGCTGCGGCATGTCTTAATCTTCCATACCTTCCTCTTCTGGCTTCATATTGTGGGACTGATAACAAAGCTTGTACCTTATACCTTCTTGGAATGTTAACCGAAAAACCATTGGTTAATAACGCGTTTCTTATATCTAATGCTTCAGGATTACCATCAAAAGCTTCCATAAGTACATAACCTTCTGCTACTACTATGCCATGTCCACTTTCCTCATAAAGGTCGTGGGATACTAAATCCTCAAGAGCATGAGCATAATGATGCTCGTCACCTGAAAATGGAATCGTAGTAGCCCTTCCATACTTTGCTAGTTTTTCAGTAGCAATTACCCCACTTTCTACCACACCATCAATTACATGATTTCTCAGCTTGGGCAGATTAGAATCCCCATTCATTACAGAACCGCTACTTATTCTATCTCTAATTTCAAACAAATCTTCTCTTATTAATTTGGGGTAGTGTGCATTTTTTTCAGCTATAGACGCATCATAAGGAAAATCAACATATTTACCCAGTTCTGTAGCTAATTTCCAATCTTTCTGGGCTGACAATATAGCTAACTCATCTCCAGCTCCTCTAAGTATTAAACCAAAAGGAGACTCAAATAATCGTTGTTTATTCAGGATGTAAATTACATTACCAACAATCTCTGTAGTCCTACTTCCATCATGTTGAATAGATAATATTTTTGATTCAATATAAGTTCCAGTAGGGGCTGTCGGCATAATTGCCGTTTCCTCTCCAGTGATATTGCTGGCAATTCCGACGTCAACAGAAACTTTTCCTGCGCCAACACCCATTATGTATGCTTCTTTTTCTTTAGCTAATCTTGCTATTCTCTCTGCTTCCGATAGCTGAGCCCTATGAACTACTTCATGACCGACAACAGTATGCTTTCCTTCTGAAATAATTTGTTCTCCCATCTTTTCAGCTATTTGACTTGTTGCAGTTGGTCCACTTACTAAAAGAAAATTGCTATGGAATCGTTCATCTAAAACTCTATTAATTCCTCGATCATTTTCAATAACGTAAAAATCTGGGTGCTCAAATTTACTGAATGCTCTTACTCCTCTTCTTAGTCTTTTGACGTCCATAATTATACTTATTCCTTATCTTGTTGCATTATCTATTATTTCTCCTATTTTTTAAACTTTTCTATGTAATAGGTTATGTATAAAAATTTAACCTCTAAATGAATAAAAAGAGATAACTATGAAAAAATTTGATTTAAAATCTAGCGAATTTTCGTACAGAACTAGAAGAAAGTTAGGCTCAGGTTTTGAAGAATATTTATCCGTTAGAGAAAAACAATTGAGAGTCAGACTAGTTGCTAATGGGACAGATCGACAGACAATCGTCTATGAAATACCTTATACAACTGGATTAACTGCCGCTGATTTGTATAATGAAGCATTAAAGAGGGGCGATGTGGAAAGACATGACAGAGTAGTTTCCTGTTTATTAAGATATCAAAGTGGATTTCTTAGTAAAACTGCTTCTGTTTTAGAACAAATTAGAACGAAAAAAAGTAAAATATATGGCAAAGCAAAAAGTCGTGACTCGTAGAAATTCAAGCTGATATATCTTTTTATACTGAAAAATTAAATTTTAATTAATGTGCTGGGACAGATTGCAGGAACTTCTTACAGAACCAGATGTCGGTATACTAAAAGGTAAAAGAGAAAGGAACTTAACCAAGACTCTTGAGCTGTTAATTATAGAATGGTTTTTGATTGGATTATCGATACTTATAGCTACACAACCGCTTGGTTTGACAAATACTATAATTTCAGTAGCAGTCATAGTCGCGCTATTCGGAATGGCAGGAACTTTGTTTTATGGATTCTTAACTCAAATAGTTATGAACGTTCTGGGCGGAAAGGGTAAGTACTACGAAGGATTGACTGCCATGGTATATCCAAAAATACCAGTGTCAGTTGGTTTGTTTGTCGGTAGCATATTTTTGAATTTCACTGGCGTTGGAATGTTGTTGGCTTTAGTTGCAGGAATAGTCTTCATGGTTCTAGGTGTTTCTACTTTATACAGAGGAATGAAGGAAATGTTTGGTGTGGACATGATTCATGCATGGATTGGAATTAGTGTTCTGATACTTAGCACATTACTAGCACTGTATGCTGTACTACTCATTCAGTTGTTGCCTCAGTTGTTAACCGCTTCTTTGACTAACATTTAAACCATATTAAGTTGAAATTTTATTCTTAATTGATTGAAATGATAATTGGTCTAGTCGGCAAGACTAATACAGGAAAGTCCAGCTTCTTTAAAGCAGCAACGATGATAGATGTCGAGATTGCTAACAGAACGTTTGTTACAATAAAGCCAAATGTTGGGATTGCTTATGTGATTACGGATTGCGTATGCAAGGAATTCAGTGTTGATTGCAATCCTAAAAACAGCTTGTGTAAAAACAAGAAAAGGTATATCCCTGTCAAGCTTTTGGACATAGCTGGATTGGTTCCTGATGCACATTTAGGAAGAGGTTTGGGGAACAAATTTTTAGATGACATTAGACAGGCTTCGGTCTTAATCCATATAGTCGATTTTTCAGGATTAACCGATCAAGAAGGCAAACCTACAGATGGATACAATCCAGAAAATGATATTGAATTCGTTGAAAAAGAGATTGATTTGTGGTTTGCAGATGTTATTGGCCGTGCTCTACAGAAAATCAAGAAAATCACTTCTAAATCTGAACTAGTTCAAGTTTTAAGTGAACAATTAAGTGGATTGGAAATAACAAAGCAGCATATAGAACAGGCATTAGAATCAGCTTCGATAACAGACGTGACAAAATTTGCAAGCGTCATTAGAAAAAATTCTAAACCAATAATTATTGCAGCAAACAAAATTGATTTGAAATCTTCAAATGAAAATTTTGAAAAATTAAAAGAAAAATATAAAAATTTGATTCCGACTTCTGCTGAGGCAGAAATTACAATGAAAAAGGCTGCAGAAAAAGGATTTATTGAATATCTTCCCGGAAATGGTTTTACAATTATAGGAAATTTGGATGAGAAACAGAAGCAGGCTTTGGAGTTTATAAAAAATTCTATAATTGAAAAATATCAAGGAACTGGAGTACAGAAATGTCTGAATGATGCTGTATTTCAATTGTTAAATTACATTGCAGTCTATCCTGTAGCAGATGTAAATAAATTGTCTGATAAAAGCGGTAATGTTTTGCCTGATGTTTTTCTAATCCCAGAAGGAACTACAGTGAAAGAATTTGCTGCAAAAGTCCACACGCAGCTAGCAGAGAAGTTTATTGCAGGAATAGATGCAAGAACTAAAAGAAAGTTAGCTGCTGACCATCAGTTGAAAAATAATGATATAGTGGAAATAGTATTTGCTAAATAAAAAGAGGGAAAAACTTAAAATAGTTAAAAGCTATGATTTAATATGCGACCAAATTACATATTCGTAACTGGTGGTGTAGTAAGTGGTCTAGGTAAAGGTATTACTACTGCTTCCATAGGGAAAATCCTGCAAGCAAAAGGATTCAATGTAACTGCTGTCAAGATCGATCCATATTAGTTAAAAACTAAGGATATACATAAATCTTGATGCTGGAACTTTGAGGCCTACAGAGCATGGAGAAGTTTGGGTAACTGAAGATGGTGGAGAAATAGATCAAGATTTAGGGCATTATGAAAGATTTCTTGATGTAACATTAAGCAAAGAACACAACATAACCACTGGACAGATTTACAGAACTGTTATTGAAAAAGAGAGACATGGGGAATTCCTGGGTCAAACTGTAGAAGTAATACCTCATATACCTAATGAGGTGATAAAAAGGATTAAAATAGTTGGTGAAAAAACCAAGGCTGATTTCGTTTTAGTAGAAGTAGGAGGAGTGGTTGGAGATTATCAAAACATTTTATTCTTGGAAGCCGCTAGGGAGATGAAGCTGCAAGGAGAGAATGTTATACATGTGCATGTGGGTTATTTGCCAGTGTTGGAACATCTAGGGGAGATGAAGTCAAAACCTATTCAGCACTCAGTTAGAGCATTAATGTCAACTGGAATTATACCAGATTTTGTTATTTGTCGCTCGGATTATCCGGTAGATGAAGTGAGAAAAGATAAGATTGCTATGTTCTGCAATGTGAAGAAAGAGGATATAATTTCGAATCCCAATTTGGAAAATGTTTATGAGCTACCACTTATTTTTGAGGAACAAGACTTTGGAAATAAAATTCTGCAAAAGATTCATTGGATAGCTAAAAAATCCAACTTGGCCGAATGGAAAGAATTTGTGGAGGCCTTAAATAACGGCACTAAAACAGTGAAGATAGGAATTGTTGGGAAATATTTCGACATAGGCGAATACAAGCTCCCGGATTCTTATGTGTCTGTTATAGAAGCTATAAAACATGCTGCTGCTAACAATGATGTAAAAGCAGAAATAAGTTGGATAGATTCAAAAGATTTTGAGAAAAATAAGAGAAAACTTAGTATGTTAAAAGAATTTAATGGAATTATTGTTCCTGGAGGTTTTGGGGGAAGTGGTGTTAATGGTAAAATTTTAGCTATTCAGTATATTAGAGAAAATAATATTCCATTTTTAGGTCTCTGTTATGGCTTGCAGCTAGCAGTGGCCGAATTTGCAAGAAATGTTTGCGGACTTAAAGATGCGCATACGACTGAAATTGATCCAAAAACTAAACATCCTGTTATTGATTTTCTACCTTGGCAAAAAGAATTGATAAAGAAAAATCAATATGGAGCTACAATGAGACTTGGTGGTCAGTTAGTTTTGATAAGGAAAGGCACATTAGCACGTAAATTGTATGGTAGAGATAAAATCGTGGAAAGATTCAGACATAGGTATGAAATTAATCCAAAATATGTGAAATTACTTGAGAAAAACGGTTTTGTGTTTTCTGGTAGATCTTCTAAAGAATTGAATGTTATGCAGATAGGTGAATTGCCGAATCATAAATTTTTTGCTGGATCACAATACCACCCAGAGTTTACTTCGCGACCTCTAAGACCAAACCCGTTGTTTGATGGATTCATAAAGGCGTGCAAATAAAAATAGAGGAACAGTCCTCGGCTTTTGCCTCATCGGACGGGTAGCCATGGAAAACGACTCATTCATCACCTCCATGGTTCTAAGGCGGTTTGGCGTTAGGGATCTTTGAAACTTCCTACAAATACATTAAATCGGCATATATACCTCACTTGTGAAAGGAAAATCTAGACCTATGGTATAGAAGAGGTTAAAAAGATTTCGGTTCAATTATGAATAGGTATAAGGTATGGTAGCAGAATTTCCGTTCGAAAATGTATTGATTCCTTACAGGTTTTTCGGGTTTGATTCAGTAATGTATCTTGTTTCTGCGATAATTGGTTTTCTTGTAAGTTTCTATGCATTCCGTTTGTTTACTCTGGCAGAAAAGAAGTTCCATTTCTATCTTTACTTGGCGTTTACAGTAATCAGCATGGGCCTGCTTACCCTGTCAATAACTAGCGGTTATGTTTATTTGAACTACTTCTTGACTGGGACTTATATTGCTTTAGACCCGTATTCGTCTGTTGATGATTTCGGGTATTGGATTTATTACATTGCATCTTTGGTTGGATATGCATTGCTAGCTCTTATCTATCTGCCGGAACAGAAGAAATCCAAGCTGTTGCCTCTATTGATATTCCCACCTTGGTATAAAGGATTTCCATACTTCCAGATATTGTCTTTCTTCCTTTTGTCTTATGTTGTTTTCAGAAGTATAGCTAATTTTTCATTGAACAGAAATTTGAACTCATTACTAGTAATGCTTGCTTTTGCTGGTATGTCCTTATTCCATCTCTTGCTTTTCTTCACGTCATTCAGCAAGATAATTTATGTTGTAGCCCACTTTTCATTGTTGTTCGGCTTCCTGGCATTATTGGCGATGTTGGTTAGGGTGTCGAGGAAATGAATCCAAGAAGAAGCAAGATGCATATTTTGGTAGATATATTGAGAGTTATTCACAGGAAGAATGGTAAGGCTAAGCCTACTCACATTTTGTATGGAGCTAACCTTTCTCATATTAGATTGAAGAAATTCCTAAATTTGCTGTTGGAAAGAGGTTTTATTGATACTGTGAATGAAAGGGATCATATGTTCTATATTATTACACCTAGAGGTTATGAGTTTCTAAGGGAATTTAGGAAAATTGAAGAATTTTCTAATGCATTTGGGATGCCTTTGTAGTTAGCAAAATTAATACTTTACAAGTTTTTTAATCTTGGATTATAAATTAGATTTAGTGATTAATTGTATTCTCCAGAAATAGAAAAGCTATTGAAAAGTAAGGGTATAAAAGATGGTGATAAGGTCAGGATAACTAAAAGGAAGGGAGTATACGAGGGAATACTCTTACCAAGAATAGAACTTGGAGATTCTTCTTCATTTGTGATAAAATTAGAGAACGGCTACAATATAGGAATAAAGTACGAGAAAGGAATTGCAGTCAAAAAAATTGGTCCTGGTGTTAAGTTAGGGAAGATACCCACACTCAAGATAATACATAATCCAAATCTTCCTGATATAGGATTGATTGCCACTGGCGGAACTATAGGCACGCATGTTGACTACAAAACTGGTGGAGTTTTCATGTGCAGGACCCCTGAAGAAATTTTATCTACTGCGCCTGACTTACTGAATATTGTCAATCTGAAAAGCCTACATAGACCATTTACTGTAGCTAGTGAAGATCTTTCTTACAAACATTGGCAAATTTTGGCTGAAGAAATAGCCAAAGAGTTGAATAAAGAAAGAAGAGGGGTAATAGTAACTCATGGTACCGATTTCCTGCATTTTACATCTGCAGCTTTAAGTTTCATGCTTAAAAATTTGACTAAACCTGTAGCAGTAGTTGGTGCTCAGCGCTCACCAGATAGAGGAAGCTTTGATGGGACGATGAACTTGATTTCTGGTGCTTACTTTACTGGCCATTCAGATATAGGAGAAGTGTGTGTAGTTATGCATGCAAGTACTAACGATGATTTTTGCTTTGCTCATAGAGGAACTAAAGTTAGAAAGATGCATACTTCCAGAAGAGATGCTTTTAGATCTATAAATGAATTACCGATTGCAAAAATTTGGCCCAACGGAAAAATCGAAATAACAAATGAACATTATACAAAATTTGCAGAAAAAAAAGTTACTGCTGATATAAAATTTGAACCAAAAGTTGCTTTAGTTAAAACTTACATCGGTAGTGATCCTGAAATTATAGATTGGTATGTTGGTAAAGGTTACAAAGGAATTATAGTTGAAGCTTCTGGATTAGGCCATTTACCGACAGGTGAATCTGGAACAAGAATGGGACAATTCGATCCCAAATTATCATGGGTGCCTCATATCAAAAATGCAATAGACAAAGGAACTGTTGTTATCATCACTTCTCAAACTTTGTACGGAAGAGTTCATCCGTTTGTCTACAGAAACTTGAGAATGCTTTATGAATTGGGGGCTGGTTTTGGAGAAGACATGCTCCCTGAAGTGGCTTACATAAAATTAGGTTGGTTGCTTGGGCATGAGAAGAAACCAGATAAAGTCAGAGAGATGATGCTGATAAACATCGCTGGTGAGATTACAAAAAGAACTGGGTTAGAAGCTTATGAATGAAATTGATTTTAGTCGAAATATGTTTATTTACCCCCCTATGCATTTAAATCATATTAATCAAAATATATTCAATCCTGAATTTGCATACTTCATGGGTACATTTGCAGGCAATGGTAGTTTTTATTTTAGCGGAAGATCAACGAGATTTGAATTATGTGATGGTATTGCAGTAGAGGAAGATTTAAAATTTTCAAAAGAATTTCTTATTAGCGTCAAAAGAATTTTGGAAGAGAAATTAAAAGGGCAAATTAAAGAACCCAAGAGAAAGGGTAACCAATACATACTGAAATTTAGATCGAAAAAACTTTCTGAAGTTATGCAAAAAGAATTTTCAATTTTTCCAGGACATAAAACATACACAATTGATATTCCAAAAATTTATTTAAATCATCCTTTAATAGAAAAGGAATTTTGGTTAGGTGTTATGGATACAGATGGGATGGTGGCACGCAATTCAAGAAAAATATCTCTTTGGTCAGCAAGCAACAATTTAATCAATAGTTTTAAGAAATTTTTATCAAAAAATAATTTAATATTTTCAGAGAAAGAAAGGTTCATGAATGGGAAAAAATATTTTGGTGTTGAAGTTAAAAGTCCATTCTTCAAAAAATATACTGAAATATTAGGTTTTAAACACCCAAGAAAAAATCTCTGGTTAAAAAGGCATTTAAAAAATCGATCTTACTTAAATTATGATTTGGTTATCAATAATTTTATTACAAAAGAAGGTAATTTTGATTTTGAAAAAATTTTTAATACTTCTAATATTTACATTATTGAGGGCAAAGAACTTCTTAAAAATTATGGTATAAAAAGAAGAGGCAATATGAATGTACCTTTCTTGGTTTTGCTAAAATCCTTAAAACCCAAAATAGGAATGGAAGATTTTTATAAAATAGTTAGTAGACATAAATGGAAGATGAGTAAAGGTTCTACAGAATATGTCAAGCTTCCCATAAAACCAAACAAAAATTTTTTAAGATATGCCAAGTTTGTTAGACTTACTTCTGGAGGTATAAGATTATCAAGAAATTATATTAAAGCATTTAATGAAAATGTGGATGAGGTTACTGAATTTTTTATTCAAACATTTGACATCCATCCAAAATTCACATCAAAAGGAGAAATCCTATTTTGCAGTGGTGTTTTGAATAAATTATTCTCAAAGGTTTTGGTGAAAAATAAATGATGTTGGATTATAAAAAATTGGGATTAAAGAGTGGTTTAGAAATACATCAACAACTCGATACAAAAACAAAATTATTCTGTAGATGCTCCACTGATATGAAAGAAAAAGAACCTGAAATAATAATAAAAAGAAAACAACATCCCGTTGCAAGTGAACTAGGAGAAGTTGATATAGCATCTCACTTTGAATTTTTGAGAGATAGAACGTTCAACTATCAAACATTTTATAATGAAAGTTGTGAGATAGATGCTGATGAATCTCCCCCGCATGAATTGAATATTGAAGCGCTTAACACTGCACTAGAGATTGCATTGATGCTGAATTGTGAAATCCCTAATGAGATTCATATTATGAGAAAAACTATAACTGACGGCAGCAATCCAACTGCTTTCCAGAGAACTGCTGTTATAGGAATGAATGGTTTTCTGAATTACAAGGGAAAGAAAATTGAAATAAAATACATCAGCTTGGAGGAAGACGCTTCTGCAATTGTCAAGGAAGAAGATGGGACTGTAACTTACAGATTGAATAGAACTGGTGTGCCGTTAGTAGAAATTTCTACTGGATTGTTGGAGGGATTTTCTCCAGAAGAAATTCAGGATATTGCTTTTCAGATTGGGATGATTTGCAGATCTACTGGAAAAGTCAAGCGTGGATTAGGAAGTATCAGACAAGATGTAAATGTTTCAATAAAAGTTGGGGCAAGAACTGAAATTAAAGGTTTGCAAGAATTAGGAATGCTCGATACGGCTATAGAATATGAAATTCAAAGGCAATTAACACTTATCAAATTAAAGAAAGAATTGCTGAAGAAAAAATCAAGAAAAGTTTCCAAGCCTGCAAATGTTACAAATGAATTGAAAGGTACGCAGAATCATATTTTGAGATCGGTTTTAGGTAGCAATGGTTTAATTTACGCAATTGTTTTGCCGAAATTTGCTGGATTGCTGAAGAAAGAAATTTGCCCTGGTAAAACTTTGGGGAGAGAACTGGCCGATGTTGCTGTTGCTTTTGGGGTGAAGGGTATACTGCATACTGATGAAGATGTTGTTAAGATGCAAACATTTGAAGAATTTAAGAGATTGAGACAACTTTTCAATACAAAAGATGATGATGCTATAATTCTTGTTGGCGAATTAAAAGAGAAAGGAAAGGTTGCAGAAAAGATTGCTGAAAGAATCAACAAACTTTTTGATGGTATAGAACAGGAGACCAGGGGCGCGAATCCTGATGGAACTACGAGATACAATAGGCCATTACCAGGCTCAGCCAGAATGTATCCGGAGACTGATGTGATACCGATTGGTGTATCAAAAGAGATGATTGACAAAATAAAGAAGAACTTGCCTGAACCTTGGACGAAAAAATTGGCTAAATTCAAGAGTAGCTACAGATTGTCTGAACAGTTGGCGAAGGAGATTTTGAGATCGGATTATTTGGATTTGTTTGAAAAAATTGTGAAAGCAAAGAAAGGTGAACCATCGATTGTAGCAAGCACTTTTACCTCAATCATAAAAGATTTGGAAAGAGATGGGATTAAGGTAGAGAATATAGATGAAAAACATCATATGGAAATTTTTGATTATCTGGGAAGAAAAAGAATCGTGAAAGAAGCAATTCCAGAAATTTTGAGATTTTTAGCGAACAAACCTGGAGAATCTGTTTCAATTGCAGTAGACAGTTTAGGCTTGAAATCAATTACAATAGAAGAATTAAAGAAAATTATAAGAGATGTTGTTTCTCAACCAAATATTAATTTCGATAAAGCTGTTGGCTTAGTAATGAGCAAAGTAAGAGGTAAGGTTGACGCACAAATTGTTATCAAAGAAATAAAGAAATTAATCAAACATTAGACTTATGCTCATATCGCTCAGATTCTCTCGGATCCCAAGGTAAGTATACGAATGCAGCAAGTACAGATCCAAAATGATGTCGCTCGATAGTATCAATCGATAACGCTACAAGTTCAGGCGTTTCAAGATCAAGTTTTCTTACATGAGCCATTCTATATAATCTATCTCTCAATTCCTTTTCCACTGCCTGCTTATCTTTATGACCGTGGTCTTCTGCTACTATGCCATATCTTGTACCATCTTTTCTGACACCATATGCATATCCGATACCAGCACCGATTGTTTCTCCATCAGAGCCGTCCATATGAGCATTTACAACGAATGTAATAGTGCCTGGAGTAATTTCAACAGGATCTATTTTTTCAGCATCTGGTGGAATTATTGAAGAGACTCCTACAACATTACATTGTGCAATTCCAGCATCCATCAAAGCTTCATCATATGCATTCAATGGAGATTCCCTGCTTTGAGCTCTACCTTTCGTAGTAAAATATGCTCTGGGTAAAAATCCTCCATGAACAGTTTCCTGATACAATTTTTTAATTTCTTCAGAATAAGTCATTTTAGTTGTCTTACTTCTCCTTTGATAGAAATTAATAACTACAGGCTGATATTTAAATTTATGTACAAACGAGTATATGCTACTTTACATCACTTACTTGCACTTAACCAGTATGTATCTCTACAACATCCAAATCATTAAGTATGTAATCCAAACCAACTTTCTGCCCACTGAATTTAGAATCATTGAACACACGCGCGAATTTAAAAGTTTTCAAGAAGTCTTTGTGTATATGTTTTGCAACATCTTTGACAGTTGAACCTTGCTTCAAGGCTATAGCTGGAAAATCTTTTTGTTTTCTAGGAGATTTTGTATAAACTCTTATCAGATTTAGTGCATTCCATATGCCTTCCTTTAACTTTTCTAACCCTATTCTGCTTTTAGCATCTATCGCTATCAATTTGGATGTATGAGATTTTGATTTATTGTGAACAAAAATAATTTTCTTGCTAATAAGGTTATTTTCTCTCAAAATTTTTAGTATGTCTTCCATTTCTTTATTCTCAGCAGTAGAATCAACAAGTACTATTATGAGATCTGAAGTATGCAACAAACCTATATGCTCAGGATCAAACATAGATGGAATTTCAATGAGCTGTATCTGCAAATCGCCATAATCCATCATTCCGACTATAGGATTCTTGGTCGTAAATGGATGATCACCAACTTCTGCATTTGCATTAGTCAAAGAATTGATCAATGTAGACTTACCTGCTTGCGTCAATCCTATTATACAAACTTGAGCTGCGCCCTCTTTCTTTATGGAAAATTTTGGCTTTGCAGAAGATTTGGAATATTTCTCTGATTTTAAATTCGCCAGACGCTTTTTTAGTTGAGCCAGAAGATGTTCGGACCCCTTATGCTTGGGCAGAGCAGTAATCATTTCCTGCAAAGCAGCAATCTTTTCCTCTTTTGTCCTTGCTGCCAAATATTTTTTCTCAGCTAGGAAATACTTGGGTCCAGCATTTACTGGCATAAAACCAACTTATTCAGTTTCAGATTCATATTCTTTTTGCTTGCTGCCTTTTTTCTTTATGAAAGCAGCCCTCATCAGATTGATTTTATTTTTAATTATGTTTTGGGTTTCCTCGGGGTTTCTTATGCCTTTCATTATTATGCCTTCTTTGAAACCAACAATTTCTATATTCCCAAAATTTAACAGTCTACCAACAAATCCTTTGGATACTCGGATATCAGCCACGCTTTGGTATGGAATTGTAAATGTTTTTTTTCTAATCCAGCCATCGAGCTTGATAATTTCATTATTTGTGATTACATATTTTCTGAAAATTCTTTCCCATTCCGGCTCTTCGGATAAAGCCGACATACACATTAGAAGTCCGAAAAAGATTACTAAATGTATTGGATTTCCCAATATGTCTAGCAATGGAAAAACCAAAAGCAAAATTACAAACACGAGAAAAATTAGTATATAATTTTGAATGTAGGAAATTCTGGAAGTTTTGTACATAACCCCTTCCATCGGAATCTTTTTTTTACCGAACATAATTCTAGTTTATCGATTTTTAGATATATGTTTGTCTGAGTAGTTTTAAAATTCCAAGAAAAATGAAAAAGGGAGGAAGTTTACTCTTCCTCTTCTTCAGTCTCTTCTCCGGTAGCTTCCACTGTAGTCTCTTCAGTTGCCTCAGATTCGGCTGCAGGTTCTGCTGCAGCTTCTTCGGTAGCTGATTCTTCCATAGAAGCACCGCCGACTTTCTCGGCAATAGCAAAGCGATTTCTGACTTCAGTTATTTTAATCTTAGTCTTATCGCCTTTCTTTACTCCGTTTACGAATACAACAAAGTTCTTTACACGAGCGATACCATCACCGCGTGTACCTACTTCGTTTATCTCAACTTCGTATTCTTCACCGACTTTAACAGGCTTTGGAAAATCTTCACGAGGTCCGCCACGGAATCCTCCGCCGCCTCTAAATCTTCCACCAAAACCTCTTCGTTCAAATGCCATTCATTTAACCTCCATTTATAGAAACTACGCCAGAAATCGATAGAATTCTGAGTAGTTTAGTCATTTTAAAAACAGATTTTTAGTTAATCTATTCCTCCAAATTTTAACTAATATAACTAATGGTAGATAGATATTTAAGCTTAGCCCTAAAACTTTTAAGGGTACAAAAAAGAAGGGTAAAATATGGTAAAGAAAAACAGAATAGAAGAGATTTACCTTAATTCGGCCAATAAGCTTAGGTCTAGTTTGCCTAAATTCATCATTTTCCTTGGAGCAGCATTCATGATTTGGATATTTGGTACTGTGTTGCTTATACCATTGGGGCAGGGCGTATTCGTCAGCAACGTAGAAGCATCTAAAGTAATCAACGTGATTGTTGTTTCATCAATGATAGTATTGATCTTCATCGCCTTCCGTGAAATAAAGAATATTGCTGAAGCGGCTGCAGGTTTTGTGACTTACTATATAGGCAATGGCAAGCATGATACAGTTGAAATGAGGTTGGGAAAATTAGAGAGAACCTTTAGAAGCTTGGCATATGTTATTTTTGCTTCTTTGATATTCTTGATGTTCAGGCCTGTGTTTGATCTGGTTCATCCTGCTGCTGCAGGCATAATAGTTATTTTGATTGCAATATGGGCTATCGTTTCCATTTATACTGTAGTGATGGCTATGAGTGGTGAAGTAGAGGAAGCTGCCCGTACTTTTGCTGATGATATGAAGAAAAGAGTCAAGAAAAAATAATCAGACTACTTTTACACCACTGAACTTCAATATCTGTAATGCTTTGTTCAAATCCTTTTCTTTCACAAGAATATGATCTGTCGCATAAGATGAGAAAACAAGTATGCTTATGTTTTGAACTGCAAAAATTTTTGACATGTAAGCTGTAAACCCAACTAAGTCGATTGGTATAACGTTTTCAAATGATATTATCTTAAAAAATTTTTCTTCTTTAACAGTTTCCATTTCATGATTTTCTTCTGTGACAATTGTCAAATCATTAGGATTGTTTATTACTGCAAATATTTTGCTAGATAATTTTGGATAACTGGTAACTTTAGAAAGTACATATCTTTTTGGTCTTACTTTTGCTTTGATTTCTACTTTTTTCTTAAATTCTTCGAATTTTACCATGATATCACTTCAAGCGCTGGGGAAGGGATTTGAACCCTCATGAGCTTGCGCTCGCTGGTTTTCGAGATTCACCCTATTGTCCAGTGCCCTACCAGCTTAGGCGACCCCAGCTTACAGCTTAAATTTATGTGATAAGTTTAATAATAAATCTATTCCTACTGCTACAAAAGCTGGTTGTGTACCGTAAATAGGACCTAATGCTAATAATGTAGTGACAAATACTGCTAGAGGCTTTATAAAAAGATTGAATGGGACATCCAAATGTAGCAGCATAATTATAAGTTCTGACAAAAATAAAAACAATAATGTATAAGATAAGTAACCGAAAATGTCTCCAAAAGTAGGAAAGAAATAATTCATAGCGAATAGCCCAACTTTTGGGATCATTGTCATCATATCAAAACCGAGAATGAACAGAACTATTCTGAAAAGAAAAGTAACTCCCAAAGGATTGAACCATGCCAATACGACCAAAGCAAGTCCAATTAGGTCCCGTATTATTGCCATAAGTGATATTTGTTTTAAAGAGCAAAATAGATAAAGTATTTTTATGGAAAAAATCTACTTTGTCAGCAGTAATCCTGGGAAGATAAATGAGGTTATGTCGCATCTCAAAAAATTCGGAATAGAAGTTATAGGTAAAGAAATGGAGCTGCAAGAATTGAATTCGGAAGATCAGATAAAGATTTCGTCTGAAAAAGCAAAAGCAGCAGCTAAGATTATTGGAAAACCCCTAATTGTTGAAGACACTGCAGTTTATTTTGAAGCTTACAGAAATTTTCCCGGTACTCATCCTAAATTTATTTATAAAACAATTGGTTTTGAAGGGATTTTCAAGCTACTTGAAGGAAAAACTAGAATTGCCCTAATAAAAACTGTTGTCAGTTATTGTGAACCTGGTAAAGAACCTAGAATATTCTCTGGCACTTGTAAAGGTAGAATTACAGAAAAAGTAATTGAACCTGCAGAGGAAAAATTACCGTTTGATGCTATTTTCATTCCAGACGGTGATAATAGAACATTTTCACAAATGAGTAAAGAAGAGAAGGCAATGTATTCGCATAGAGCTAAGGCATTAAATGAATTTGCAAAATGGTTTACAAAATAAAATTATTTAGGTATTATTTTAGCATCTTCAACTTCTAAATAACCAGAATCTTTATTCCAATTCTTAGAAGTTTTCACTAATTCAATTTTACTTTTATATAATGGTCCATCAATTACAAAAGAATCATAACTTCCGCCTTCTCCTAAAATATCGAAACCGAATTTCTTACTTAGAACTTTTAATTCCTCGAATGCTTTCATATCAATCTTCCTCCCGAGCCATTCAGGTCCCAATCCATCTGTCGCCACTTGAGTGATTCTTATATCGAACCCACTCTTGACTTCTTCTTCCAGTAATTTTTCAGAAGTATAATTGTGATAAGGAACGATCACATTGATTCCAAATTTCTTTGCAACTTTTGTGACTTCATTTATCTGTGTTTTCTGCAATCCTACACCGCCTAAAAGTATTGCATCAACTTTGATTCTCTTGAAAACTTTTTCCAATTCTTTTGCTTCTTTTTCTGCACCAACCGTGTTGCATTTAATCAAGAACAATGGTACACCTACTGCAACTGAAGAAAGTATTGTCCATTCTACTGTTGCGAAATGCCACAAGTATGCTTCTGTATTTTTTGGTTTTACTGCAATCAGGGCTTCCACTTTCCAACCATTTTCTATGGCATATTTCAAAGCCATATTAGAATCTTTTCCACCACTGAACAATACTGCAACTTTCATAACATCAGATACTATTTTGATATTTTTAAATTTATCATCACAGCAACGAAGCTAAGAAAAACAAAATTCCAATTTGCAACATGATTATTGGTATTGTTAATGAAATTCTCTCTTGTCTCAAGCTCCATAATTCTCTTGCCATTTTATTGTCGAATGGTTTTTTCTGTTTAGGTTTGATTGTTTTCACAATATTTGAAATTTGTGAATTAGTAATTGCATCACTATAAATTTCTAGTGGCAAAATAGCAAGTGACAAATAAGTGACAAATCGAAGAACAATCAGTTCTGTGCTAGATAACGCAGGGGCCTGAAGCCAGAAGATCAGAAAACCAAGAGCAACTATCCAGATAATAGAAAGAATAGCTTTGTGAGGTTTTCTCAACAGAAGATTCTCAATGAATTTGTCAGTATCATATGTAATTTTCCTATTCCAATTTTCCCTGTAGATATTCATCCGATAGAAACGAAATGTACCACCAATATATTTGACTAAGATAATCAGCTGTACAAACCACAAAATAAACTTCTCATATACCATGGTTCCTATAAAAATTTAGAAAGATGGATATTTAAACCCATATCTTCAAAACACTGCTTTTTTAAGGTAAATGAAGTGGATTTATTAATTTTACTGATATTTCGTAGATTTTAAATATTAAAAACTAACTTTCAGATGTATGGAAAATTCGAATATACTTAAATCTGACTTATTTGAACAAAGAGAATATCAGAAAGCAATAGCCGATAATGCAAGCAAGAAGAACACTTTGGTCGTACTTCCTACGGGAATGGGTAAAACTTTAATTGCAGTTTTAGTTGCTGCAAAAAGATTGGAACAATTTCCAGATAGAAAAATTCTGATTACAGCCCCGACCCGTCCGTTGAATGCTCAACATAAAAAAAGTTTTGAAAAATATACAACAATATCCGAAGAAGAAATTATTTTGGTTACTGGAAAAATAAATCCTGAGGATAGGAGCGACTTGTATAAAAAAGCAAGAATAATTGTTGCTACACCACAGACTATAAGAAATGACCTGGAAAATAATAGATTGAACTTGGAAAATTTTTCTTTTGTCGTTTTTGATGAGGCTCATCGAAGTGTGAAGGATTATGCATATCCATATATTGCAAAAAGATTCATGCTGCAATCTAAATATCCACTTATTCTTGGATTGACTGCCTCACCAGGAGGATCATCAGAAAAAATAGAAGAGATAACCAGCAGTCTTTTCATAAGATATGTGGAAATTAGATCTGAAGCAGATGAAGATGTAGAGAAATATATAAAACCTATCGATAAAGAATTTATTTATGTTGAATTTCCTGAGGAATTTAGGAAAATTAAACTAATGATTAAAGAAATGCTTGACGAAGAATTGAATTGGTTAAGACAACATCATTATCTTCCGCCAAGAATGAACACGAAAAGAGATTTGCTAGTTTTGCAGAAAAGAATCGGAGCTAGATATTCTCAGGGTAGTAAAAGCTATTCGATGATTTGGGCAATGATAAAATCTGCTGAGGCAATAAAGCTCGAACATGCATTAGAACTTTTGGAAACACAGGGGATTTCATTTTTGTATGATTATTTGGAAAGGATTCGATCTAGCAAAAAAAAGGTTGACCAAAGAATTATCAAAGATCCGAGGATGAGAGAAGCAATAAGTATGGTTGAAGAACTAAATGCAAAAGGTATAATTCATCCAAAACTAGATAATCTGAAATCACTGGTCAATGAAATATTGAAAAATAAACCTGCAGTAAAAATAATTGTGTTTGCGAATTACAGAGCTACCGTAGAAAAAATAAAAAATTTATTTCGTGATGATGGATTGAAAGTTGAATTGTTTATCGGGCAAGCAACGAAAGAAGGGAAAGGTTTAACGCAAGAAGAACAAATAAAAATCTTGAATGATTTCAGGGAAGGAAAATTCAATATTCTTTCTGCTACATCAGTTGGTGAGGAAGGTTTGGATGTTCCTGCAGTTGACTATGCAATTTTCTATGAGCCTGTACCAAGCGAGATAAGAATGATACAGAGGAGAGGCAGAGTTGGTCGTCAATCAGCTGGTAAAGCTATTTTCTTGATTACTAAAGGTACCAGAGATGAATCTTATTTCTGGTCAGCATTGAGGAAAGAGAAGAAGATGAAAGGAATACTTTATGGTTTGAAGGAAAATAAGAAATTGGACAAGAAAGAAAAATTGATAGATTGGTTGAAATAAACCTTAAATCATTATGGAGTTGTTATAAATTATGGAATCACGTAAAAACGATCCAGACTATAGCCTAAATATAAGAATACAGATTTTAAGGCAATTTGAAAAATCCTATGTATTGTCCGACCATCAGCTTAAGCAATATATTCAATTATCTAAACCAGATGCTTTATATTTTCACCTTGCGTTGCTTCAGATGATTGAGTACATCGAAGGTCCCAGATTACCTTCAATAATTAGAGAAAATATTTATTACCTTACAGACAAAGGTAAAAAATTTCTTGATGTATCTTTTGGCGAAATGAGTCCTGAAAAAAGGAATTTACAGCTTAGAATGTTAGCTAATACAATAACATATAGACGCAAAGAAAAGTTTGAAGAAGTTCTCAGTCTTTTACAAGAATTAGTGAAAGAAATGGATCGGGAAATTAAATAAGGATATAAAATGGAAACACAAAAAATTCTTAAACCATCTGGAAAAACTGTCATTGTTTCAGATTACAGAGAAAGAGAAGTGAATGAAAATTTAAAGCAGATGGGTGCTGTTGTCAATTCTATGAACTTGACGGTTGGAGATTTCATTGCGTCAGACCGCATAGCAATAGAAAGGAAAGATCATCAAGATTTTATTTCTTCAATAATAGACGGGAGAATATTTCAGCAATCTAAAGATTTGAAGAAAAATTTTGAGAAGGCGATCATAATTGTAGAGGGCTCTTCAGACTTGACGATTGATGAAAATGCTTACAAAGCAGCAATAGCAAGCTTGCTTACAGACTTTGATATATCAATTGTTCATACTAAAAATCCCATGGATACTGCCAAATTGATATATTGGATTGCAAAAAAAGAGCAACAGGAAAATAAATATTCAGTTTCATTCAAAGTTGGTAAAAAATCTCCTGACATTAAAAAATTAAAAGAACAAATTGTTGCTAGTTTGCCTGGAGTGAGTAATGTTATATCCAGAAGATTACTGGAATATTTCGGAAGCATAGAAAAAATATTTGTTGCTGATGAAAATGATTTAAGAAAAATAAAAGGAGTCGGAAAGGTTTTGGCAAGAAGAATTAGAAATACTCTTCATGAAAAGTATTAGTAAAGAAAAAATCTACTTTTATTAAATGGCCAAGAAGATGCACAAGAAAAAACATCTCAATGAAAGATTGAAAACTCTGCTTTGGTTCCTTATAAAGTTTAATTTGCTTGCGATACCACTCTACATCATCTTATTTCTAAATCTTTCGTATGAACCGCTACAATCTTTTTTCGCTAGCATAACTTATGGTACTCTCAAACTTTTCAACTATAATGTTGCTGTAGATAGCTATAGAATTTCGGTTCTGATGGGAGACCAGCTGGTGCAGATAGACATATCCTGGGATTCGACAGGATGGAAAAGTTTGTATGCTCTTTTTGCTCTAGTAATTGCCACACCAATATCGACTTACAACAAAAAATTAAGATTTCTTTTGATCGGCCTGCCAGCAATTTTTGTGTTAAATTTCATCAGAATACTTACAACAATACTAATTTCCTTGAATTTTGGCTTCCAGTATTTCGACATTGTCCATACTATTTTATGGAGAGAGGGATTGATACTAGCAGTAGTGGGAATTTGGTACTATTGGCTCTGGAAAGAAAAAGTTAAAATCAACAAAAAGTAAAGTATTTTTAGGTGAATCCTTGGCAGAAGAAATGGAACAGTCTCAAATATCCGAACTTATAGAACGAGTAGATGAATTGGAAGACTTGATAATGGTCGAACAGGCAGGAATTCTGGAAATTAAAAAGATGTTTGACGAGATAAAAGGTAGGCCGCAACATCCTTCTGGTACGCCGAAAGATGAATTGAATGCTGCAGTATCTAGCAGTCTGACTAGATTTGAGAATGAGTTAAGAATTCTAGGATATGAAACTGAGTCGCAAAGGAGTGATATAAATTATATTAAATCAAAAGTTCAGCAATTGTTGGACAATGGTCCTCATTTTCATTCTTCCGGTATGCTGGATACAAAAATGCAGGTTGAAAATCTAAATTCACGACTTAGACACATTGAGAACAAAACACATTCGATGTCAAGAGAAATAACTTTTGTCGATTCCAAGTTTACGCAATTTATTAAAGGTGGTAATAGAAGTCAACCTATTGAATTTGACGATTTGAAGAAGCAAATTAGCGATATAGGAGATCATGCAATAAATCTGGAATCGAAAATTAATTCAATCATAGAAGACATCAATTTGATGAAACCCAATCAGATGGCAGTTCCTGTAAGCGGTAATTTAAGATCGATGCCTGCGTCTAATGACATCAAAAAGCAAATCGATGATACTATGGTTTATGTAAAGAATATCGAATCTAAGCTGAATTCCCAATTAGATGAAATAAGAAAGAAAACCATCACATATGATTTTTTTAATACTTTTGTAAAAGAAGTAGACGGTTTCAGTAAAGAGATGCGAAATGGATTTAGTGCTATGGAGGAAAAAATCAACAATTTTATGAGAAATATTGATGTTCTAAATAAAAGTGATATCGAAGATAAGTTGGAATCAGTAGTTCAATTGCTTGATTCAATGTCAAAAATAAAACAGATGCAAATTGAAGTAGAAAAAAGAATCAGAGAACTTGAGGCAATGAAACCTGCAGATTTTGGAAACCAAATAAGTTCATTGGACAGCAAAACTAAAACCTTGGAGAAAACTATAGAGGTCTTGGATAAAAATGTGACTAAGCTCCAGTCCTCGCCAAAAATATTCTCGAACAAGGTTTCTGATATTGAACAAAGAATAAACGACTTGCAAACGCTAATAAGCGATGGTGTAGAGAGAAGATTGAAAGATTTAGAGTTAATCGAAGATGATAAAGTATCGAGACCGATAGTTCTAGAGTGAGTTTTATAAGTTTTTAAATAGTATTAGATTTAATGCAAGAGACAGTTATTATAATTACGGAAAAGCCAGATGCTTCTAGGAGAATTTCTGAAGCCTTAGCCGAAGGCAAGAGTCTGAAGAAGTTCACTGATGAAAATAACGTTACTTACTACGAATTCAAAAGAGGTAAAAAGAAGCATATAGTCGTTTGTGCTGTGGGTCATCTGTTTAATCTTGATCCTGTAGACAAAGGCAAAGGATGGACCTATCCTATTTTCAATTTTACTTGGAAGCCAAGTTTTGAAGTAAGGAAGGAAGCTGCATTCTCCAAGAAATACTATGATGTTGTCAAACAGACGATCACAAATGGATCTTACTACATAATTGCCACAGATTATGATACTGAGGGTGCGGTGATTGGTTGGAATGTTTTAAGTCTTCTTGCTGGAAAAAAAGATGGAAAAAGAATGAAATTCTCCACTTTGACAAAAGATGAACTGGTTGAATCATATGAAAAAATGTCTCCTCATTTGGATTTCCCGCAGATAGAAGTTGGATTGACCAGGCATACTTTGGATGCTTTGTGGGGCTTCAATCTTACACGTGCTTTGACTCTAGCACTGAAGAGCCAGGGGAAGAAAGGATTTGCAATTTTGTCAAGTGGTAGAGTTCAGAGTCCAACTTTAAGCATGCTGATGGAAAGGGAGTTGGAAATTAGAAAATTCAAGTCAACGCCATTCTGGGAATTACAATTGCTATTGAGAATTGATGGAAAGGAAGTAGTTGCAAGTTATGAAAAAGATAAATTGTGGAAGAAGGAAGAAGCTGACAAAGTGTTACAACAATCGAAAGACAAGAACGCAGTCGTAACAGATGTCAAGAAGAGACAATACAAACAGTCACCGCCAGTTCCGTTCAACACAACTGATTTGCAGTCAGAAGCATATTCCCAATTCAAATTCTCTCCTACCCAAACGAATGGTATAGCTGAAAGTTTGTATCAGGCTGGAATTATTTCTTATCCAAGATCTTCATCGCAGAAATTGCCTCCAAGCATCAATTATGAAAAAATCTTGAAGGCGTTGTCAAAATTGAAAGCTTATTCCGATTTTACAAATGAATTGCTGAAGAAAGAAAAATTAATTCCAAAGGAAGGTGCGAGAGAAGATCCTGCACACCCTGCTGTCTATCCAACATTTGAAGTTGCTGATATCAAGAAGTTGAATCCCCAGCAGAAAAAACTTTATGACTTGATTGTAAGAAGATTCCTGTCAGTATTTGGCGATGAGGCAACAAGAGAAAGCAACACTGTTACTTTGGATGTAAACGGAAATAATTTTATTTTGGTTGGAAAGAAAACTCTGGAACCAGGATGGACCAAATATTATGGTCCCTATCTTGCGACAGAAGAATTGATCCTGCCTGACCTAAAGGTTGGCGATAAGGTAAAAGTTTTGAAATTGGAGCAGTTTGCAAAAGAAACCCAGCCACCAGGGAGATATTCTCAAGGAAGTATTGTCAAGGAAATGGAAAAGAGAGAATTGGGAACTCGGGCAACGAGAGCAGAAATTCTTCAGACTCTTTATGATAGAAAGTATGTTTTTGGAAAATCTATACAGGTTACAAAATTGGGTGAAGCTGTTACTAAAGCATTGAAGGATTATTCTCCGAGAATTTTGTCAGAAGAACTGACCAGAAAGTTCGAGGAAGAGATGGACCAAGTTTTCAATGGAAAGAAGAAGAGAGAGGAAGTTGTTGACGAAGCTAAAGATACACTGGCAGATGTATTGAAGGAATTCAAACAGAATGAAAAACAAATTGGGAAAAAGCTTTTGGAAGGATTGACAGAAGCAAGAGAAGCAGAGAGAACACTTGGTGCTTGTTTGAATTGCAAGACTGGTCAACTTAAAGTATTTTTCAATAGACTGACTAAGAAAAGATTCACTGGATGCTCTAATTATTTCAAGTGTGCTAAATGTGGCTTTACAAGGCCTGCATGCAAGTGCAAGTGTGATATTTGCGGTGGAATAAAAAGTAAATGTAAAGATAGTTGGAAAGATAAGAAATGGTTCCCTACATGTCAGACTGGTTTTCCTTTGCCTGCTGTAGGACTAATTACTCCAATGAATAAAGCATGTGAAACATGTAATTGGCCGATGATTCAAGTGTGGAGAAAAGGAAGTAGGCCATTTAGGATGTGCATCAATCATAAATGCAAATCAAAAGAGAATTGGGGCAAAAATAAAAAAACCAAACCACAAAAAAACATACCACTAAAGACAGAAGTTAAAACAATCAGTACTGTAGCAAAGTGAGTACAGCTGATTCAATAAACGATTGACCACCTAATTTTGTGACGTGATCAACAACGATATTATCCAAAATCGTGGCACCGGTGCCATTACCCATAACTTTCAATATTTTTCCGGTATATGGTGGGCAATTATAATATGAAATCATACTTATTCCAGGAGCAGGTCCTATATCTGTAACCCAGAACTGCTTGTAGTCGTTAGAACTGCATGTGAATTTTTGCAACGGCCTCAGATCAATTGGACTGATTGAATATCCTGGGGAATTTGGAAAGTATGCTGCTCCATCAGCAGTTCTTATCAGTGATAAACCTGCCACAACACTGAAATCTAAACGTATCTGGTTTGAAGCTGCCGAACCGCAGGGAGCCAAATCTGCATCTGATATCCAACCTCCACTAGAATCCGGTCTGCAATCAGTAGTCCAAGTTGTATTCCATCTTATTGGATAATAAAATGGCCAAGCACCAATAACAAGCAGTTTACCACCTTTGGTCAAATATTCTCTAGTAATGTTCCAAATATTTCCACCAGTATAGTTGTAGCTTTTACCTCTGGCAGGATAAACCTCTCCAGTTGGAATTATAAATGCATCGAAGTCAGTCATCTTTGGAATTTGTTTGGTTGCTCTATCGATTCTATCTTGAGTTGTTGGCATGCTCGTCCATGGCACTGTTTTTATTTTGTCAAATACAGCTTCCCGGTCTAGACCTCCACCAAGCCATACAAAATACTGCATAAAGCAGGCATATACTGCGTTCACGGGAATACTAGCAGGTGGCAGAAGTGTTGACACATAATACCATCCATTTCCAAGATCATAATTTATATTGTTAGATCCGTATACTCTAGAAATTACTGCACCGTTGGAATCATAAAACCAAAATGACTGATCAGTAAATCGACCGGTGGACTGGCTTATTATATTCTGGAAATCTCCTCCTTCCAAATACAAAGTTCTGTCCACTTTGAAACGACTAATTCCTTGGTAACAATTTTGTATTGCAAGCCAATTAGAATCTGGAGTGATAGCAACTCTTTTGAATTTCATTCTGATTGCAGTCCCACCATCATAGACGATTAAAGTTTCATTTATCGCATACATGATGTCAGAAGTCCCAAAATTATATTCAATCGTCCAATTGTTTGGAGCTTCAATTCTATGATAAATATCTGGATTACTAATCAAAGTCCAAGGATTTTCTAAAGAAGGATTCAAAGAAAGACTGTCTCCACTCCATTCATCTGAAGAAAGTTTTTTGACTGCAAATCCAGAACCAGTCAGCCAATTGTACAATTGTGTAGAACTGAAATTTCCCCAGCCATGATTTAATGTCTCTTTAGCAATACCATCTGCATCATTGTCATACAATCCAATTATTGGATAATCCCATGTGAAAACTTTAGCAACACCACCTGCAATCAATTTCAATGTGTGTAACTTTCTCACAGGTGGCAGTCCTTGTAAAATAATTGTACCAGTAGTTCCGGCTTTGATTGGACTATTTACTATTGATACTTTTACAGGCTGACCGTCCACAGTTGCAGTAACCGAACTTATATCTGAAGTACCAATGTTTTTCACAGTTATTTTTCCATATGTTGCATCAACTATATTCAAAATGTTTGATGATTTTGATGAGATGATTGCATTGAACATCAGGTATGCAGATCCTGCAATTGTAATTAATGTCAGGGTCAAAAATAGAGCTGCTACAACTGGCGAAACCCCTTTTCTGTACATATCTTATATTTCGGTTTTTAAAGAAAAGATTTTTTTAATAATTGAGCATGAGCAAAAATCGGGTTCTGTTGCAAGAAATGTTGAAATTTTCAGTGTTAGAAAATAGTTGATTCAATAAAATAATCAATTTAATTGACAAAAAATAATTCTTTTTTATGAAAGCTTTCTCGATATCAACTTTTGTGATAATTCTTATAGTTGTTGTAGCTGGAATTAATTTTGTCACTCAAAAGCCAGTGCAGGTTCAACAACCAATTGAACAGCAACCTCAGCCTTCTGGAACAATTGAAGCAATTTCTGTTGAATCCACTGGTTCTCAGTATAAAACTGTTTCTTCAAAACCAACTGGGTGGTTTACTACCGGACAAGACGCGGATATTATGTTGTCCGGCATAGATTTCAACAATACGGGCGGGCCTTTATTATTCAATCACCCGGGAGTTGTAGCCAGTGATGGTACCCATTTGCTTTTAGCTGATACATACAATAATCGTGTTTTGATCTGGAATAAATTGCCGGGTGGAAACACTCCACCTGATTTGGTCTTAGGCCAGAAGGATTTTATTTCCAACAATCCTGGAACCGGACTGTATCAATTCAACTGGCCCATGAGAGTCTCGGTTGCAGGTGGAAAAGTTGTTGTTGCAGATACTTACAACGATCGAATTCTTATCTGGAATTCCTTCCCGACTCAAAATAGCCAATCTGCTGACTTAAGTATTGATCTCCGGGAGCTTGGCCGTAAATACGGCCTAGGAAATCTTGCATGGCCGTGGGGTATCTGGACCGACGGCACAAAACTTGCCGTAGCCGCCACTCATGGCTCAAGGGTTCTTCTCTGGAACACCTTTCCCACTAAAGGGGACGAGAAACCGAGCGTGGCTCTAACCGCAAATGAAAAATTTGGCACACCGCGGGCTATAACTTCCAATGGCAAGTACATGATTGTTAGTGATCATAATGCCAAAGTGCCTTCTGGTCCATTCGGAAATATCGGCGGCGCTGCTACCTTTGTCTGGAAAAACTGGCCAACCTCCGACGATCAACCTTACGACTTTGTAATAGATGGCTCGCGAGCTGGAACCTTCCTTTCCGGCAATAAGTTAATTCTTATGAGTACAACCCACTTCCCGCCATCAATCTGGAACGCACCGCCAACAGACGCTGATAATGCTCCTGACCTCGTGATTGGGAATGGTGCTGGTGTCGGCGCAGCAGGTTACTACTTTATTGGTGGCGATGGTGGTGGTCCTGCTTTTGCAGGCGGCCGTCTCTACATTGCCATAGGGAATGGCAATAAAGTTGTGGTTTATAACACTATTCCTACTGATTCCCTCCAGATACCTGATTTTGCTATCGGTGCGCCTGATGTCTACACCAACACTCTTAAGACTAATTTCTTTATGGGTAACCCCAAGGTTGCTACCGAGGGCAAAAGCCTCTTTGCTGTTTCGAGTTTTGACGAGAAGATGTATGTCTGGAAAAGCTTGCCTGACGAGAGCGGAGCGCATCCTAATTTTGTCTATGATCTCTTTGGTCGGAGCGGGAATATTAATTTCCAAGCAAGCGCCATTGCAGTTGGGCAGAATGCTCTCATCCTGGGGGGCGGAGCGGCAGGGAACAAACCAACGGTTTATATATGGAAAAAACTGCCCCTCAAAGGCGAGCTGCCCGATGTTCAATTCCAGGAAAAAATTGGAAGCGTTGAACTCGAAGGACCTAATGTCGGTATTGCCATAGATGATAAATACTTTTATTTGTCCGATGGTCCGGCAGGAAAGATCTATGTTTGGGAAGGTATACCTGAAACTCTTAGTGAGCCTAAATTCACGCTTGATGCCGCATTTCCTGGAAGCCTCCACAGCGACGGGAAGCATTTAGTGAGTATAGTCAATGTCAACCAACCTCCGTATAATCATACCGTAGGTATTTGGGAGGTCTCAAAGCTTTCATTATCAAGCAAGCCAAATATTCTGCCGATTGATCCTCAAGACATAGCACGCCGGTTCAATGGCATTGGTGGCGCGATAGTAAAAGATGGTCATCTTTTGATTGCAGATACTGGTTTTGGCCGAGTCCTTGTTTGGACGAACATAAATGATGCGCTTTCTGGGAAAAAGGTAGACATAGTTCTAGGTGCCGATAATCTTTATGAGACAGTCCAAGAAATCGGGAGGGAAAAACTTTTCTGGCCTGCCTCTATGGCATTTGATGGGAGCTACTTATGGGTCGGAGAGTTCAAATTTTCCGGACGGCTTTTAAGATTTTCTGTTCATTGATTAAGTACTGAGTTTTCATTTTTAATTAAACTCTAATCAACAATAAGTTAATAGAACCCAAAAACCAGGTTTTGTCGTAAAATAGGTTGCTTTCCTTTAATTTGTCATTTTTGGCACAATCGGCTGTTAATTAAAACAAGTCAGATTTTATTTCAATAATTGCTCTAATTCCATCAAAAGTAATCTTGAAAAATGCCATTAAATCTCTACCTACAAGAATTCTTACAGGATGTTCCTTTGGAATTTTGCAATTGGCTATGTAAATCTCAAATGGTATACCAACAAAAATAATTTTTGATTTATATAAGCCTACAATTTCTGTAGTGGATGCTGTAGCAACAGGAGTTTCAGCTATTTTTTTCAAACCCAATTCTTCGCATAATTCTGGTGATATAGTAGTAGTCGAAGCACCTGTATCTAGAATTGCATCAACAACTTTTGTTTTTTTCGGACCTACAATCTTAATTTTTATTATGGGAAGAAAATTTGAATTAATACGTTTATATTTTATTCTCTTGATTTTCATCAATTATCATCGAAAGGAACTTATAACTATAATATAAATATTGCCTCTGGATTCTTACCAATCTTTCTAACGAAAAAAACCTTTTTTGGATATTTTTTTTCAGCTTTTTTTAATGCTGTGTCAATAGTTCTGCCTATAGTTACTATTTTATTATGGTAAATTACTGCTATTTCTCCCATATGGTTTTTTTCTAATTTAGAAGCCATTTTTTGATATGTTCTCATTTCAACACCAATCTTCATATGAGAAGTCATAAATAAATATATGTTTTTATTAGATAAAACGTTACTTCGTTAAACTCTGCCCTTCTAGCAACCGATTGCAACAGGTAAAATAGCAACCGTTAATGCGACAAAACCAAAAACCATTAAATTTAAATAGTTAGTGTGTAAATGATACTAAATATGCCTGTCAAAAAAGCTGTACTAGTTGCATTTAGCGTTAGAACTGAAAAATTTGATTCGCCGAGTGAAAGAAATAAATTCTTCAGAACTTTGTACGGTTGGACTCAAACAGTACCGAAAGAAAATAAACAATATACTTATCACAGGCGTGGAATTTTGGATGAGATGCCACATGAGAAAGTTGATCAATCATCTTTTATAATTCCTGAAGATAATTTTGACACAGTCGTAAACTTCTTTGAAGAGTGGACAAATAAAGTTATTTGGAAAACTTTCAAAGTATTATTAGAGGATGGTATGATGGAAGAAATGTTCAGAGCTTTTGAGGAGGAGGAAGATGACTGAAGATAAAGAAGTCAGAATCAAAGTTGGTGAATTGACGGCAAGAGAAGAAGCTGGTAGAGGTATTGTTAGAACTGATTCGAATACAATGAACAAGCTTGGAGTGAAAGAGGGGGATGTCGTAGAGATTGAAGGAAGTAGAAAAACTGGTGCTATTGTTGTTCGTGCTTATCCTGCTGATGTTGGAATAAATATTATAAGAATGGATGGAATTACAAGAAGAAACTGCGGTTCCGCAGTAGGTGAATTTGTTAAAATCAGAAAAGCAGATGCAAAAGAAGCGAGGAGAATTTCGATAGCACCCGCAGAAAGGGGAATCATAATTCATGTTTCACCAAATTTAATTAAACAAAACATCTACATGCGTCCTGTGGCAAAAGGAGATGTTATAGTTCCGTCGCCAGTAGTCAGAAAAAGAAATAGTGGTGGCAATATTTTCGAGGACTTCTTTGGTGTCGATTTTGAAGATTTCTTTTTCACGCCGTTCCCTGGTGAAACAAAATTTGTTGTAACTGCAACTGAACCTGCTGGTATTGTAAAGATTAGCGATGCAACTGATTTGGAAATTCTACCGCAATTGCCAGAGTCAATGAAGTTGGAAGAAAAAGCTATCCCAACTGTCACTTATGAAGATATAGGTGGTATGCGTGAAGTCATACAAAAAGTTAGAGAAATGATTGAACTGCCATTGAGACATCCTGAACTTTTCGAAAGATTGGGTGTTGAACCACCTAAAGGAGTTTTACTTTACGGCCCACCCGGTACAGGAAAAACTTTGCTTGCTCGAGCTGTAGCAAACGAATCTGGTGCCAATTTCATTTCAATATCCGGTCCAGAAGTTACAAGCAAATGGTATGGGGAGAGTGAGAAAAGAATTAGGGATATATTTGAAGAGGCAGAAAAAAATTCACCATCAATAATTTTCATTGATGAAATTGATGCACTAGCGCCTAAGAGGGAAGAGGTGACTGGTGAAGTAGAGAAAAGAATGGTCAGTCAGTTGTTAACTACAATGGATGGGTTGAAGAAAAGAGGAAAAGTAATTGTTATTGCTGCGACAAACAGACCAAATGCATTAGATCCTGCTTTGAGAAGACCTGGAAGATTTGATCGAGAAATTGAAATTCCTGTTCCTGACAGAAATGGAAGACTGGAAATTTTGAAGATTCACTCAAGGAACATGCCACTAACAAAAGACGTGGATGTAAACTGGTTAGCTGATGTAACTTATGGTTACGTTGGAGCAGATTTGTGGGCATTGGCAAAAGAAGCTGCTATGTCTGCCTTGAGGAGAGTCTTGCCAGAAATAAAATGGAAGGAAGAAAGTGAACTGCCGAAGGAAATAATGGAAAAATTAATTGTAACAAAAAAAGATTTCGAGAATGCTTTGCACATGGTCGAACCATCTGCTATGCGTGAAGTCTTGGTTGAAATACCAAAAATCAAGTGGGAAGATGTTGGTGGGCTTGAAGATGTTAAGCAAGTTTTAAAAGAAATGGTTGAATGGCCATTGAATTATCCTGACAGTTTTGAAAGGTTGGGCATACAACCACCTAGAGGAATTTTACTTTACGGACCGCCAGGAACGGGAAAAACATTACTTGCTAAAGCTGTTGCAAATGAATCTGGAGCGAATTTCATTTCTGTGAAGGGGCCTGAATTAAGAAGCAAATGGGTCGGTGAATCAGAAAGAATGATTAGAGACTTGTTCAAACGTGCGAAGCAAGTCGCCCCATGCATAATTTTCTTCGACGAGATAGATGCTTTGGCTCCAAGAAGAGGCTTAGGTTATGGCGAACATGCGACAGAAAGCATCGTTAGCCAAGTGCTAACAGAAATGTCTGGATTGGAGGAACTGAAAGGTGTAGTTGTAATTGCTGCAAGCAACAGACCAGACATAATCGATCCAGCTTTGCTTAGACCGGGAAGACTAGACAGAAGAGTTATGGTACCTGCACCTGATCTAAAATCTAGATTGGAAATCTTAAAAGTTCACACAAAGAGCATGCCTCTGAAAGGTGTTAATCTGAAAGATTTGGCTGAGAAAACTGAAGGGTTCTCTGGTGCTGATTTGGAAGCATTAGTCAGGGAAGCTGCGATGATTGCTTTGAGAGAAAATATCAAAACAAAGGAAGTCAAGGATAAACATTTTGATGAAGCATTGAGAAAGTTGTCGCCAAGCATTACGAAAGATGTTAAGGCTCATTATGAAAAATTCATTGAAAGACAGAGAAAACTAATTGAAAGGGAAGAGGAAGCTCGTCCAAGTTACATCGGATGATAAAAATTAATTTTGCTGAAAAATTGGATCAAGCTGAAGATATAACTGAGATTTTCTCCATTGTAAAAGATGTTGTAAGAAAAATTACAGGAAGAGAAAGAAGCGGATTGATGCTTGGCTTGGCGGAATTGGGAGGTCAGCCAGGATTTTTTGTCGGTGCATTCTATCCTGTGGGATCAAACATGATCATTATGAATAAAACCCCCATGCGAGCTGTAGGGGCATTGAAACCTAACTTGTTTAAGTCATATTGTTTCCATATTTTGCTGCATGAATATCTGCACACGCTTGGAATTTTGAATGAAAGGGAAAATAGGATTGCTACTGTTGTAATAGCAGAAAGAGCTTTTGGTCCTTATCATCCTGTTGCTTTAATTTCAAAAGACTTCAACAGGGTTTTCCCAGAAGTAATGCTTTCCACAATGAATTGGAGACCTGTGCAGGAAAGTCCTATAGAAATTGTCGAAGGATTCGACAAAGATTCTACAAGCTACATTGGCTGAACATTTTTCATTCGTAATAGGCATAGTAAATTTGTTTCTTACGCTTACTTTGAAGTCTTAGATATAGACCAACTATAACGCCTATCGCTAATCCAGCTAAATGTGCTTCGTATCCTATGTTGCTCTCGACCGGCGAAATTATTCCTAGAAGATTGGTTAATAGCCATATTATCGAAGCGAAAAGAATTGGCATCGGTGCAAAGCCATAATAGATGATTAGGGTAGGATAAAGAATAGTTAAAGCTCCCATCAGTCCTGAAACTGAACCAGAAGCTCCGACTGCTGGTAGAGTACTGGTAGGACCGATAGCCATGTAAGAGATATTTCCTAGAATTCCAGCTGAAAAGAAAACAATTAAGAATAATTTTCTGTCTATTCTGGATTCCAGATAGGCTCCAAAAAAGAACAAACCTATCATATTATACAAAATATGATCAAAATCAGCATGCAGGAAAATAGAGGTAACAAAAGTCCACGGTCTTTGGAAGGCAAAAACAGGCGCGAATGCAAAATCATTTAGTGAGTAAAGAAAATTATCAATAAAGAAGAGTATTACACATATTCCAATGAAAATGAAAGTCCATTTAGGTCTTGACTGTTCAAATACCATTATCTTATAATTCCTTCTGAACTAATTTATTAAATAAAAACCTTATTTAGAGGTATACAGAAATTCAATAATGAACATTTTATTAGTGGTGGTCAATTGACAAAAATAGTAGGCATTTGTTCAGGGAAAGGTGGCGTTGGCAAGACAACAATTGCTACAAATCTTGCGTTAGCCATCAAAAAGTTCGGACATAACGTCATAATAATTGATTGCAACCTGTCTACACCCCATTTATCATACTATCTTGGCGTGTCCCAGCATGACGGCACGATAAACGATGTTTTACTTGAGAAAAAAGATATAACAGAAGTTTTGACTAGATATCATAACATTTTGTACGTACCGGCTTCGTTGAATATGGACGATCTGATTGGTACAGATCCGATGAAATTGAAAAAATTTTTGACCAAGCTCACAAAGACCGAGATGATCGACTATATTATATTGGATTCGGCACCTGGTTTGGGAAGAGAGGCTTTATCTGTTTTAGATGCTGCAGACGAATTAGTTTTTGTTGCAACGCCATTTATACCTATGATAAACGATGTTATCCGCTGCAAAACTACTGCAGAAGAATTGAAAGGAACGAAAAATCTGAGCATAGTTTTAAATATGGTTACTGGAATGAAGCATGAAGTTCTAGGCAGTAATATAGAAAGGGTAAGTGGCATGCCAGTTATCGGAGAAATACCGTTCGACAAGAATGTAATTTACAGCCTAGTTTCTCGGGTTCCTGTTATTAATTACAAACCTAGTTCACTTGCTAGCATAGGAATAATGCAACTAGCTGCACGATTGACAAAGAATGAATACAAACCACCGACTAAATTAAAAATTCATAATTTATTTGCAAGAATAAAAAATTCTGTTCTGGCAGAAAAAATAAGAACACCGAAACCTATAGAACAAGTTAGAGGAAACATTTTTTTAAGATAGTTTGTTCGTTTTTATGAGTGTTATACGAACCTTAGGTAAAGTTGTAGGGGCATTTCTTTTTAGCTTCTTCCTTACGTTGGCTGTAACTTTGGTGTCACTCTCTCAATTGACTGAACACAACACTCTGAAGACACTCACTACGGATTTGATAGAAAGTCAAATTCCTGCCAATCAATCAGCACAAGAATTCTCAGCAATTAATTCTGCATGCCAATCTCGGGACAGCATAGAAATATCTTCTCCATTGCTGAATTTAACATTTAGATGCAGTGAATTACTTACTGCAAAAAGCCCAGTGGAAATGAGCAGGCTTATTGCATCAAAACTTTTTGATACAATATATTTCAAAAATTATAGTTGCGGATTCATTGAGTGTATCCAACAATCTGGAGAACTGAGAAGCATAGTTATAATTTCCTCTCTGGCACACGACTTTTTCAAAAGCATTCAAGATAGTTCATGGATAGGAGTGGCAATAGGAGCAATAATTCTAATAGTTGCTTGTGAATCATGGGGTGAAAGATTCAAAAAATTTGGTTATTCGCTCATTTTGCTCGGAATTCCTTTTGTAGTTATTTATTACTTAAAAGGCTTGTTTTTAAGTTCAGTAAATTTAGCTGCTTTGAACAATATAATAAACATAATTTTTGATTCCATGCTGACAAACTTCATACTAATCTCCATAGCCGGGGTGGCATTAGCTATAGCAGGATATTTCATTACAAAAATAGAGAGAAAGGAGAAGTCTACTACTCAACAAAAACAGAAAACTACTCAACCTATGTAGGTTAAATCTTTCTCGTGTTCCCTGTGAATTTCAATATATCGTTTTAGCTGATCACGAACAAACCTTTCTATGTCGGTAATTTTTCTGCTTTTCCTTGCTCTTCGCCTCAGTTTTTTCATATTGCTCATATAAACTTATTATCTTTAATAATTAAATATTTTTAGTGGCCACATGCTAGTAAGAAATACAATGAATAGAAATGTTGTAACAGGACTATCAAGTATAAATATCAGAGAAGCAAGCAAAGTCATGACTCAATATAATATTGGATCTATTATTTTGACTGATAATGATGAAGTTTCTGGAATTGTAACAAGCACCAATATATTGAAAGCAATAGCCGAGGGAAAAGATCCTGAAGAGACTAAAGTTTCAGAAATTATGAGCAAAAATGTTATAACTATTGATCCTGATAAGACAATAGAAGATAGTGTTTCTTTGATGCTGGAACACAAGATCAAAAAACTTCCTGTCGTAGAAAACAAAAAACTGGTAGGAATTATAACAGCTAGCGATATAATCTCTATAGAGCCGAAATTGATTGAAAGCATTGCAAGTTTAATGTCAATCAAGATACCTGGATACAAAGGCGGATAAAGCTTTAAATATTTTAAACACACAAAATGACTGCTATGCAAGCACGATGCTATTGTCAAAATCATGGAAGATTAGAATTTGACGAGATTGCTATTAAGCAGGGATTACCTGTTTGTATAAAATGCTCTTCTATTTTAGTATTTGGTACTGTTAAACCTAGAAAGCTTGTTGATAATGGTCATAAATAGAAACCTTTTAATCTTTCTTATTCTATATAAAAATATGAAAAAGTTATTGGCTTTAGTTATATCATCATTAGTTCTGTTCGGATTAACACCTTTAGCATTTGCAGTAAATCCAGCAAGTGAGCCCTTAGAGAAAATAACATTCATACATTACAAAGATGGGACAGTAAAACCCATAGGTCCTTCAGCTGCCAAATCCCCTACATGCTATAAGCTTCTTGGTGTGAAATGGAAGACATTCCCTGTAAGTTATATTATAAATCCATCTAATCCACAAAATTTGACTGAAAGCTTTATAACATCAGCTATATCAATTTCAGCAGAAACATGGGATGCGGCAACATCTATTGAATTGTTTAATGATACATATACAGTTAATTATTCTGCTCAATATGGTGTACAAGACTTCAAGAATGTAATGGCTTTTGGTGACTATCCAGATAGCGGTGTGATTGCAGTCGCAACAGTTTGGTATACAAGATTAGGTAGACAGATAGTCGAATACGATATATTATTCAACACAGATTTCACTTGGGGGGATGCGACTGTTGATAGCACAAAGATGGATTTACAGAACATAGCTACACATGAAAAGGGGCATGGTGTGGGTTTGGCTGATATTTACAGCACGTCTTGCATTGATGTAACTATGTATGGATATTCTAACTACGGTGAAACCAGTAAAAGAGCTTTGGAACAGCCGGACATAACAGGATTACAGAAAATGTACGGAGCTTAAATTTCCTCCTTTTCTATTCTTATTAGTTGGTTGAATGAAATGTCCGAACTGCAAGAAAGATAATACTTTGAATTTTATTCCTTGGCTTGGTTCAATATACGAATGCAGAAATTGTGGTTACAGGGGTCCTATTGCATTAAGTAAAACTAAAAAATAAATTATTTTCTTCTTTTTAGTAGAATATCTATTTTTGATTCAATACTGTTCATATGCTTCTCCATATAGGAAATCTTGGTTTCATGCCTGCCTATAATCATGGCATAACTGATTACTACACCAATTAATATTTCTTCTAATGAAGTACTATGAATAAACCCAAAGATTCTAAGAAAAAGATATAGAGTGATTATCGCTATTATTGTCCAACCTAAATAACCAATTAAATCAATAACATTCAGCTTCATAATTAAACATCTAATATTCCTTATATTAAAGATTATTCACCACTATCTATGGTTATAAGAATAATTTATTCATAATCACTGAATTGCCATAATCCAACTTTATTTGCTATGGCTTCATTTTCTGCTTGAGTGAGTTCTTCAGCATACTTTTCATTTGGCAGAACAATGTAAACATTGGCATAACCACTTCTGACCATTTCCAAATTTACAAAAACATCATCTACATATAAATATCTGAGTAGTCTGTCATATCGATCCTTCTTTTCAACATCTTCTTCAAGAATTACATTTTTGCCTTCAACCAATTGTTCTAACTTTGACTTAGACTGTTCATAATATTGTACACCTCTTTCTGGTGCATCTATACCTATTAGCCTAACTTGTTTTCCGTTTGCCAAACTTACTGTATCCCCATCTATAACTCTTGCGATTGTAGCGAAAGTTGTTTGACCAGTTATATTTGAGAATGAATAGAAGCCAATAATAGAAATAATAGAAATCAAAATTATTCCTGAAGCAATTGCTATTGTCCTCTTCATGATATTTTTTGTGATTTATAAAGTAAAATAGCTTACCACCACTTGTATGAGTGAATTTAAATAAAGTTGCAATCAACTGATTATAATGGAAGAAAAATTGTATTTTAAGAATGGAGAGGGATTAATACTTTGTGGAGTTTTGACAAAACCTAAAAAAGAAATATCCAAGTGTATAGTTCTGTGTCATGGTATTGGTGCAGATAAAGATGAAGCTGGAGTTTTCACACAACTAGCTAAAAGGTTATCTAAAGTTGGTTTCAATGTATTTAGATTTGATTTTAGGGGTCATGGAGAAAGCGAAGGAAATTCCATTGATATGACAGTCTCTGGAGAAAAAAATGATTTGGAAGTTGCAATAAAATTTATGCAGAATTTAGAGTATTCAAAATTTGGAATTCTGGGCGCTAGCTTCGGGGGCGGTGCTGTCTCTTTTTTCACATCGGAACATACCAACATTGTCAAGGCTTTAGTTTTAATGTATGCACTTGTTGATTATCAAAGCATATTGCACCCGCGAGTAACATGGAGCATAAAAAAGTTTGGTGAGGAACAAATGAAAAAATTGGAGAAAAATGGTTTTATATCGTTAGATAGAAACTTCAAAATTGGCAAAAAACTTTTTGACGATATAAAAAAGTTAGAACCATGGAAAGCATTAACAAGAATTTCCACACCGATTTTATTTGTTCATGGTGATAAAGACACATATGTCCCGTATGAAGATTCTGTAAAATATTCCAAGCTATTGAAAAATGCTCGATTAGTAACACTACACGGCTCTGATCATGGTTTTGGTGAAAACAAAGAATATGCAGAGATATTTTACAAAGCGACCATCAATTTCTTTTTAAAACACCTTTAAGAACTGTTTCAATTTAGTCTGCTCTTTCAATTCTTTTAGCAAGATACTTTTAGGAATCCATTTATTTTTAATTTGAAGTCTTCCAGAAATTCTATTCAAAGCTAAATCAACTGTTGCAAATGTTTCATATAATTTATCAAATGCACCTCTAACTGCCTCTCTTAATTGCCAAATACCGACAGGAACATCATATGTAGGCAGAATCTCTCGAACAATCAAGATTGAAGCTTGACGCTTTATTCTTTCCAAATATTCCAAAACTGCAAGCCTTCCAGCATAAAATGCACCATGCGTACTATCGGCATAAGTTTTCCTGCCCTCATAGGGTTCATAATCACCACCTATACCAGTCATACCGAAATTATTCCAAGATTCAATCAACTCAAATTCATATTTTCCTGGAATAAGCAGAATTTCATAGTGATTACCCAAATAATCATTATTAAAGAGTCTGATATTTCCTAATTCTTGGAAATCTTTTACCTTTTCCCTCAAATTCTTCCCGATTATATCATCTACAGCAGTTATACTCCATCTAGTTGGAACAAACTTTCTCTGCATCTTTAGGCCAAGCAAGCCAGCAGAAAAAATCTTCTGGATCCTTGAAACTTGTATTCCAAGCTGGTATAATCTGTTTGCGGCTTGCGTAGCTTTGAAATCTATATCAGAAATAAGATAATCGACATTTCTCTCCACACTTGGATTTTCTGTGAGCCTGGCGTGAACTATTGGTGCTGGATTGCCAACAGGAATAATCCAATTGTCTAACATGAATTTGAATTTTGGATTCTTCTTTAGCTCAATCTCCACGTCTGTTGGTCTTTTTGCCATAGCAATTTCTTTAACTACGTCCTCCAATTTGCCAGAGGGATGTTTTACCGAAGACGACTTGAATCTAGAGTATATCATCTGACCTCTATAGCTAAGTATCTCAGCTATATCAGCACCTTTCTTATACCAAGTCTCAGGAGAATCCAATACGCTTGCAGCATCTACGTGAGATGGTGGTGATAGAATCCCAACAAAAACTCTTGGATAGAAAGCACGACCGACGAATACAGACGGCGGTGATGACCCAACAAAAGATTTGGTGCTTTCAATAGTTTTCTTCCAGAATTTTATTTTGTCTGCATATTTAGAATAATCTATTTTCATAGATTTCGTAAATGTTATTTATCAGCAAATACTTAAATTAGCCAGCAACCCCACCTTTCTCAACTTTTATTCCTTGTTCGAATGGTTTCTCATCTACCTTTCCATATTTTTTAATAACTTCCGAAGTTGATAGATCTCCCAAATCTTTAGAACATTGCTGACAGACAGTTACAATTTTTTTCGAATCCTCATCGCCTGCTGTGAACACAACTCCTTTCTTTCCACATATATCACACTTGCCTTCGAATGTCGCCGACAATTTTATTTTCATTATTACTAATTCGGTTTGAAAACACTTATTTATGTCTAACGTTTAATTAATGTTCGGTGGTAATGATCGAACCGTTCCAGACTGATCACAAATGAAGATGGAGGTAGCTAGAGAACCACCTTAAAAATATTTTAAAAAAAATTAGAAAAAAATAGAAAAAATTTTTTGTGATAATTTTATTACTAACAAATGCATAATATAATTATAAGATTCAAGAGGTGAAAAGAACTTGATGAAGAAAAGGAAAAAGAGAAGATAGATTTGTTTTTCCTGATTTTTTAATTTAATTTTTTATTCTTTTTTTATTTTCAAATTCTATCTAACATTAAATGAAGATTGTAGCTGAACAAAATTATAGCGAACCAGAACAAATATTCGCTTCGACTAAATTTTAAAAATAAACTTATCAAAAAAACTAGAAGAATTGAAAAGATTATTGAAAATTTAAAAGAATGCATTACGCCTCGGTGTTTGCTTGGTATGTATCTCAACAAAAAATAAAGAATTAGAAAATAAGCTGGACCATAATACCATGTTGGCTGAAAATAAAAAACATAAAAGAAAGCTACTACTCCTGCTGTTACTAATGCTACAACATCTCGAATTTTTGATTTCTTTAGATCAACGTCCGGAAACAAAGAAGCAAACCAAGTGGCTAGAATTAACGCAAATAATTCGAGTGGGGATACAGAAATTTTAATGAAATAGAATAATGCAACCCAAAAAATAGCTAAAAAATTCCCAAAGATGAAATGCAGTTTCCAGTCTTTCATATGGTCACTCGACAATTATTCTAGCATCAACAGCAACAGCACCTTTTTCTGACACAATCACTGGGTTAATATCGAGTTCCTTGATTTCTTTATTTTCTTCTAAAAGTTGGGAAGTTTTCAGCAGAAAATTAACCAATGCTCCAACATCATAAGTCTTTCCTCTAAATCCTTTCAGCACTTTGTATCCCTTTATCTCCTCAATCATCTCAATTGCGTCCCTCCTTTCTATAGGAACTACCCTGAAAGAAACATCTTCAAAAACTTCCACAAAAACTCCACCAAGACCGAATGCAATCACCTGATCGAATTGTAAATCCTTTTTTCCTCCAATTATCACTTCTTGACCACTTTCTATCATCTTCTGCACAAGGATGCCATTAATTCTTGTTTTCTTTGAATGTCTTCGAACGTTTTTCAGAATTTGTGTATATGAATTGACAACTTCATGAGAATTCTTCAAATTGAGAACAACTCCTCCGACATCAGTTTTGTGTAAAACATCTGGAGAAACAACTTTCAAAACAACCGGGTAGCCTAAATTCTCTGCATAAGTTACAGATTGCTCAACTGTCTTGGCTAAAAATGCTTTTGCAATAGGAATTTTATATTCGTTTAGAACTTCTCTGGCTTCTACTTCTGTCAGATTGTTTCTTCCTGATGCCTTAACTTTCCTGAATATCTGTTCCGGTTCCATAACAATATTAATTTATTCTCAGAAATCTTAAGTTTGGGTTATATGGTCTTTGAACAAGTGCTTGATTTGCTTGAATATTTCTTTAATTTGATGTTGATATTGATCTCGTCAACAGGATATTGGGGAATTTTTGTTTTGATGGCACTAGAATCTGCTGTTATGCCTGTTCCAAGTGAAGTTGTGATGCCTTTTGCTGGTTATCTTGTATATCAGGGACAGTTAGATCTTCTTTTAGTGACTCTGGCGGGAACGTTTGGCAACTTGTTCGGCTCTTTGATTGCTTATTTCTTTGGATTATATTTTGGCAGAAGATTCATTCTGAAATATGGAAAGTATGTTCTACTGAAAGAAAAATATCTTATAATGACAGAGAATTGGTTCAAGAAATACGGTGACAAAGCAATCTTCTTCAGCAGACTACTGCCTGTAGTCCGAACTGTAATTTCTCTTCCTGCAGGCATCGGGAGAATGAATTTGAGAAAATTTACCATTTACACTTTTATTGGTTCATTTCCTTGGTCTTTTTTATGGGCTTATGTTGGGTTATGGCTTGGACAGAATTGGGAAATCATACGAGAACTAACTAAATATAACATTTTGTTGTTTGGATTGATGATTGCAGTAATAATTTGGTATCTTTGGTCCCACAGGAAAAATAAAAAGTAGCCCCGCGCAGATTCGAACTGCGGTCTCCAGGTATCTTCTCTTCATCTTGAGATCGGCGCTTTAGATTCAAGATCCAAAGCCTGACATCTTACCAAAGCATAGAAAGCTTTCTTGGCCGCTAGACGACGGGGCTGTCAGTGACACTATAATATAGTATCCACTAATACCTTAAATAAATTCTTGGAGAAAAAGATTCATGCAAAAGACAATTTGATCAAAGGTAATAAGTCAATAATAGGAATTGATTTACCGCTGACAACCATGTAAGTCAGGCTTAAATCAAAGACAAAGAACGCAAAGAATAAAACTACAACTACAATAAACATATTTCTTAACTCGACCTCACCTTTGTTTTCCATAGCTATTACCCTTTGTTCCCTATACCTTTTACGTTTGATAGGGGGGATATTAAAGCTTTCGATTTAGTACCTTCAGTAAATGCACATTTATAAGCTAGTTTATACATAATCATGAAAAATTTAAGACTTACAGCATTCTCTGGCTTCATTTAAACCACCAAGCCACTCCTTATTTCGAAGACTTTGCCTTTACCAACCAGAATTTCCACCAATTTCAAGGAGAAATCCAAAGCAGTCCCTACTCCCTGAGAGGTGACTACATTGCCGTCTACTACCACAGGATCCGAACGTGGATGAGGCAACTCCCTTTCCATACCTGGGTGAATGGTTGCTTTCTTGTTTTCAAGAATACCTGCTTTGACTAAAACTAAAGGAGCAGCACATATCGCTCCAACAAGTTTGCCTTTTGAGTTGAATTTCTTGATCATTTCAATAACTTGAGCTGTTCTAACTAGGTTTTCAGTCCCTCTGTTACCTCCTGGCAAAACAATACCATCATAATCATCTACATTGATCTCGGCAAGTCGCTTATCAGTATTCACTCGTATGCTATGCCCACCTATAACTGATGTACCTGGTATACCTACTGTATCTACGCCTATTCCAGCCCGCCTAAGTACATCTACAATTGTGACAGCTTCAGTTTCCTCGAAACCTTCTGCGAATGGAACAAGAATTTTCATGGCTTCCCTTATATCATTTGGTTTTTTAAATTAATTAGATCAGGACTACTTCATAAAGTATAAGAAGTAATAATACTAAACAATGTCTATCATTAGGTGGTACCTTGCCAATAATCGGATATAGCATCACAAATGTTTCTGCCAATAGGAAACCGGTCAATCAAATTGACAAACTTGATATCAATTCCTCTGTGAAAATAACTAATGTAGAAGAGAAAACGATCACTTTCCCGGATAAATCTGAAGCATTAGGGATTAGGTTTGAATTTAATACAACGTACAAACCTGAACTCGCAAAACTGGAAATTAACGGAGAAGTTCTTTTTACAGACAAGAGCAACAAGAAAACTCTGGAATTGTGGAAAAAGAAGAAAGCCCTACCAGAAAATGTGGATATAGAAGTGAAAAACTTTTTGTTTAGACGATGCTTAACCATCGGAATCAATTTGACTCAGGAACTACAACTGCCGCCACCTGTTATTTTTCCTATGATTGCTCCTAAAGAGGAAAACAAGTCAAATTATATCGGTTAAAAACAAATAATTCTTTATGGTAATAGCTGAATTCATTACCTGGGCTCAGAATCTTATTGTTGAATTTTCCTATTTGGCAGTTTTTATAGTGAGTTTAATTTCTACATCAACAATTTTTCTACCACTACCTATATATTTAATGATTTTCTTTGCAGCAGGATTGGGTCTTAACCCATTTCTAGTAGGTATTTCAGCAGGTGTTGGCTCTGCTATTGGTGAACTCACTGGATACTTTATTGGTGCTGGCAGTCGCCGAGTTTTAATTATCCGAAGACATAAAGAGAAATCTAAATTTGTCAAAAAATTTACTGAATTTTTCAAGAAATACGGATTCGCAACAATAGTTGTCACTAGTTTTCTTCCATTTCCATTTGACATAATTGGCATACTAAGTGGCGTCAGTAATTATGATATGAAAAAATTCCTGATAGCTACCATAATTGGTAAGACTGCTAAAACATTATTGATTGCTTATGCCGGCTATTACGCAATACCTTATTTGGAACTAATAATAGAATCTTCATTTTAGTGAGAAGATGTATAAGCAGGTCATCATAATTCGAAAGGATTTGAAAATGGGAAAAGGTAAGACAATATCTCAAGCTCTTCATGCAGCTATAGGTAGTCTCAGGACTGTAGATAATTTGATAGCTGAAAGGTGGGAAGATGAAGGCTCCAAAAAAATTATTTTGAAAGTAAAAGACATTGATGAGCTCAAAGGCATATACAAAAAAGTAAAAGATGCGAAATTACCTCACTTTTTGGTTAAAGATGCTGGATTGACGCAGTTGAAGCAGGGTACTATTACTGCTTTAGGGATAGGGCCGGGTGAAGAAAAAAGAATAAACAAAATTACAGGAAAGTTAAAGCTCCTTTAAATCTTCTTCTAATTATTATAGAATTATGGCATTAGAAGTTCTGACACAAAACATATTTCTAGTCATAATGGGAGCCCTAAGTATAATATATTTTTCGTGGCTCATTCTTGCATTCATGCCTAAAAAGCAAAATAATGCAAAAAGAATTTTACCATCTTTATCAGTTCTAATTCCTGCACACAATGAGGAAAAAAATATTAAAAAAACTTTAGAAAGTGTTGTCAAAGCAAATTATCCAAAAAAAGAAGTAATAGTCATAGATGATGGATCTAAAGACAAAACAGCAAAGATAGTCAAACAGTTTAGCTCAAAATACCCGTTTATCAAACTATTAAGAACAAATCATGAAGGAAAGGCTAGAGCCTTGAACGTGGGATTAGCAAAGGCTAGCAGTGAAATAATTATTTTACTGGATGCTGACACAACAATAGAAGAAAATGCATTAGAAGAAATTGTTCAGCCATTTTCTGAAAAAAATGTGGGGGCATCAACTTCTACTGTAAAAGTAGTCTCAACGAAAAAAATATTGACATGGTTCGCTCAAGTAGAGTATGCTGGATTTTACGGATGGAATTATGCTTGCGATAAGATAAATGCAATTCCTGTTACTTCTCCATTTGCTGCTTTTAGAAGAGATGCATTGAAAAAAATCGGTGGTTTTAAGGGAGAGACAGCTGTAGAAGACCATGATCTATGCATGCACCTGAAAAAGGAAGGCTATATAATAAGGATGGCTCCGAATGCTGTTGGAAATACAATTATGCCTGAAACTCTCAAAGGCTGGCTAAAACAAAGAATGAGATGGAGATATGGTATTCTGCAAGTGTTGAAGGAACACTGGGACTTGTTTCTGAACAAGAAGCATGCAAATTTTGGCTACTATGTTTTCCCGACCCAAATTTACTGGTATATCCACTCTGTTATCTATGTGCCATTGGTTCTTTTCCAAATTTTTGGTGATTACTGGAAATATTTCGGGGTTTATGGTAATTTCTTTTCTTTTGAAGCATTGAGATTCTTGTTTAATTGGTTCACGCTATTCGGAATGGTAGACTTTATAGGCAGGACCATATCAGGACTCTACCCTCTAAATTTGACCACAATATTAATTCTTATCGTCTTTACTCTCAGCTATTCTTTCTTACTATTCTCCGTGTTTAAGTTTTTGAAAAAATTCAGTTGGAAGCATTTACTGGTAATCGTCCTTTTCTTTCCCTATTCTTTGATGAACCTAGTTGTAAATGTATCTTCAATCTTCTATTATCTCTTAAAATCATCTACGAAATGGCAGAAATGGGAGAAGCAACTATAGAACTTTTCCTGAGAATAGATGCTTGAAAAATTTCAATATCGAGATACTACCCCATTTAGGAGTTCTGAACCATGACATTTTTCTGTTTAATATTGCTTGGCTCATAGCAATAGTCGTAGTAAACGCCAATATGACTCCAATTGTTAGCGCTCCTGCAATAAAACTTCTCATTTTGAATTTTTTCCTTTCCTGTTTTATCGCATAATTTCCAATTGCAAGAAAACCTGAAGTCAGAATAAGAATTGTAAAGAATCTTATTATATCGGCTGGAGTCAGTTTAAAATTCCCAGGTCCAGTTCCTACAATCCATCCTAGTTGACCAGTAATTGCCATTAATAAAACAAATGGTGCACTAACATGACCAATAGTCAAAAACGTCAATACAACTTTTTGGACGAAATTGAAAACTTTGCCGAACCATATTTCCTTCCAATTTTCAATGAATATTCTTGTCTGACCATACACCCATCTCATCTGTTGTTTAAGTAAGCTCGATAATGTAAATGGTAACTCTCCAGGTGAAATAAGATCATGAAGATAAACTGCTCGATATCCTGAGCCGAGAATTTTCACTGAAATTTCTGCATCTTCAGTCAAGTTGTTTTCATTCCATCTTCCAGTCTTTATTAAGACATTTTTCCTAATCGCACCACCTGTCCCACAGAAGAACACAGTACCTATTCTATTATTAAGAGGCATCCAACAGTTGTGATAAACCATCATCAAAAATGACGCAAATTTTGACACAAGATTCACATTCGGGTTTATGTATCCCATCCTGCTCTGCACTATTGCTATCTTTTCATCTGACGAGAATGGCTTAACGATTCTTTTCAGAAAATCTTTTCCAGGAGTGAAATCAGAATCAAATACAACTACTATTTCACCGCGAGTGAACCCCAAAAGATTATTAAGAGCACCCGATTTGTAACCTTTCCTGTTATTTCTTCTGATTATTTTTACTTTACCTTTATATCTGTCTAGGATTTTTTTGGTTTTCTCATCCGTGCTATCGTCAGCAACCAAAATTTCATATCTATCTTTCGGATAATCGAAATTTAAACATCTATCAATGCATCTTGCTGCCACGGGATCATTAAAAACAGGAATTTGAATAGTGACAAATGGCCATTTCAGAGGATTTTTGAACTTCAATTTCTTGTCTTTCATCATAAAATTAGTGACAGCTAGCATGTAGAAGAGCAGTGAAAAAAATATAACTGGATAAAGCACGATGTTATAAATAAACAAATTTACATCATAGATTTGAAAGACCATAATCTATATTCAGTATAAAAGGTTATAAAAATTGGCTAATAAAAAAAGATACATTTTAATGGTAGCTATAATTTCTTTCATTCTTTATATTGCTGGCATTATCACAGGAATCTCTGTCCAAAATTTTTTTTTGACTCAAACAGAACTTCAGATAAGCCAATTAGAAGATACGATAAATTCCTTGAAGACTAAAACTGAAAACTTACAAATAGAGAATCTGTATCTATCTACTTTGGGTGAGAAATCCTGTAATTTTTTGATTTCTTCTTCAAATCAAATTCAAAATGAACTCTCATACTTCTGGGATAAGTTGCCAAAAAGACTTGAGGAGTATGAAAAAACAAATCCAATAACTCCTGAATACGCACAGCTAAAGAGAGATTATACATTTGTTGTATTAAGATCTTGGTTAATTTCTTTGAGTATAAAGGAAAAATGTAATAAGGAAATAATTCCAACCCTTTACTTCTACTCAAAAGACTGCAATAACTGCATAGAACAGGGAAAAATTCTGGATCAATTAAAGAACCAGACAAAACAATTTTCTGTTTTTATCATAGACTTCAATTCAGATGAACCTGTAGTCAAAGCAATCAAAGATGTTTACAATATTACTCAAGTACCTTCTTTTGTAATCAACAATATAGCATTTCAAGGCTTCAAAACTTTTGACGAATTAAGAAGAATAATTATAGTAGCTTAATTATTTATTCTCAATTGGTTTTAAGTCAAATAGTATTATAAACAGCTTTGCAGTAACCAAATCCATATCTTCGTGCGTCTTTGCCTTCAATAGTATGACGTGACCATCTACTCTTATCGCTGTCTCATTTGAGAATTCTGGGTGTACAATCGCAATTATAGGAGCTTGTATCAATCCTGGCAGATTTTCATATGATTCCACTTCTATTGCCTTGAAACCAGGAATAAAATCATATTTCTTTAGAAATAAAAATCCGATTTTGTTGTGCAACTCTATTTCTTGGATTATATAATACGGATTTTCACTTTCTCCAGCATCCTTGAAAGCGATCGTAATATTTTTCACAATCGAACCGTTCCCTATAGTCAAAATTTGATTCCAAACAGCCTGCTCGCTTGGATATACAGGAACGTTAACTGCCTTATTCAAATCTCCTCTAAAGGCAATAATTTCTCCATATGCTTCAGCATAATGCGCTTCTACAACTTTTGGCCTAACAAGATAATAAGTAATGAAGAGAGATACCAGTATCATAAGGACTAGAAATATTTTTTGATTTTTCGTAATGTTGAACCTAATTGTTACCATAATTTATCAAATTAGAATGGTTTTTGAAAAATAAAAAAAGAAAGAAAGAAGGTCAAAGATCTCCTTAGCTTTCTAACAGTTTTAAGTTACGACTGGAGTGGTTGCACCAGTGTTTATTGTAACCGTCGAAGCAGTTTTTCCTGCCAAGTATGTTGCATAGTTCTGCAATACGGTAGTCGCGACTCTTGTGTCAGCTGCTACTGTACCTGCTACAACCAAAGCTACTTTACCGGTAGTGAAAGCATCGTCTACAGCAATTATGTATGCTGTATTTGCTGTCCACTTAGATCCAAGTACTCCACCAGCACAAGAATAGCCTGCATCCAGCTTACCTGAATTGACTAGATCTTGTACTAATGTATTAACACATGGACCTCCGACCAAGACTAGATTCTTGGCCTTATCGGCAGCTCCTACTTCATTATCCAATTTCGCTACGGCTGCAGTTACAGCCACGAACTCGTTAACAGTTCCTCCTGTTGTGGCAGCGCCAGCTTTACCAAAGTAGGCTTTTATCTTCAAGTCCTTTGCAGGAACCTTGAATACCACTTTGTCGGCTGCACCAGACGATGAAGTGTCTTGCAGTAATAATCCGCCATCGGTTGTAATCTCTTGCGATTTCTTGCTTGCATCAGCAAATGAACCTTCTGAGTTTACTCTAATTTCATTTTCTTCTGATGTTGCTGCAGAGAATCCTATTCTGAATTCACCTGTGGAACCAGTATCACTTACTGCAGTTTTGTTTGTAATTGTAAAGTTAATTGCTTCTGCTGAACCAGCTTTTCCTGCGGTTACACCTTGACTAGCACTTCCAAAGCTTATAGTACCAGTGTTGTTGTTTGTTATGTTGAAATGTAGGTAGTAGTCCTGTTCTCCAACATTACCGTAGTTCAACTTGAAACTGTAGTTCAAGTACTGTCTTTGTTCACCTGCACCTACTGCAAACACCTGAGCTCCGTATTCAGCACCAGAGAAACCGTTTGGTCCGCCTAGAAATCCAGCGGTTGTCCAAGAGTCGTTTACTATGATTTTTTGTTTCACACTATCGTAGAAACCTATCATTACCGGAGTTTGGTTGTTGGCTGCTCTAGATCTGTTGAACAACACATACGCTTTTGAGTATGCATTGCCAGCAGTGCTTATTATTGATCCTGCTTGATCGCTACTGATCTCCCAACCGTTCAAATTGCCTTGAATTTGTGAGTCGGTTGAGTTGTGAACAACTTTACCTGTTACTTGTGCTATTGTTATAGTAGCGAATTTGTCTGTGTTCCAACCAGTGTAACCTAATTCACCGTAGTTGTTTGGTAGTTTTATTGTAGTTCCAGCGACATAGTACTCAGTTGTAGATGGTTTGTAAATAACTTGTATTTTGCTACCTGTTGTTATGTTAGCTTGTCCTGCATTTGTTCCTGCTGAATATTGAATACCCCAGAGGGTTTCACCTGGGAATCTTGTACCCGATGTTCCGCTGGTTGATACATCAGCGGATGAACCATATTCCTTTTCTATACCTGTAGCAGTAGTACCTACTACCACATCTGCGCCTACGATTGTTCCATCTTGCAAAGCTTTAACAGATGTTACTTTGACTCTCAATCCGCCAGTAGTAAAGTCTTCTGTACTACCTTGATTGATTGTCTTAGTCTCAACTGGGTTGGCAGATGCGTCTTTTATTATTATTCTGGCCCAGTTTCCGTTATTTCCTAAGTCAGAATAGACGCTGTAGTCACCGTATGTGACTGCAGATATCGAAGTTGCAGTACCTACAGATCCAGTAAGCATCTTTAAACTAGTAGAACCTGCTCCAACTATCAGGAAATCTTTTCCCATTAGTTGGGCTTTTACGTAGTTTGTGTAATCTGGATTGGATATACTACCTTTGGTATTGTCAGCTGATGCTGTGTCTAGTCTTATCATTTTGTCAAAGACATACTCATACTTTATGTTTCCATCTGCTACAACAAGTTTTTCAGTACCGTTTACACTAGACACGGTTAAACCATGCCTAAAGTTAGCAGCGGCTACATCAACTTGTTCATGGAAGTCGTAGTCAGTCCCTTTCCAAGTTACTACACTGTCCTTTAGACCTGTAAAGTGGAAGGTTTTTAAGACACCACTAGATGGAAATGCTGTACTCAATGCAGTACCACTTGAAGAAGATGGTAAAGCGAATGTATCTTTCTCTATACCATCTATTGCACTTGTACCTGTAACTGATGTTGCTTTGTATGATGTTTTACCAACGAGGTTTGCTGCCACATCTATAGCACCTACGACGTCTTCTGTCTTGGCAAACTTGCCAACGACTAAGAAAGCGTCTAAGGAGCCAGCGCTACCCAAAAATGTTGGGTAATTACTCAACTGAGTTGCTGCAATTACAGAAGTTGCTAAGGTCGCTCCAGCCATTAAGGCTGTTAAACCTGTTGCAATCCATTTCTTAATTTGCATTTTTTTACCTCTATTTTAATTTTCAATGTACACTATCCATAAAAGATAGTATACAGAGCTTGGGTTTCATAAAGTAATTTGTGCAAATATCGTATATAAAAATAACTTGAAACAATTGATACATTAAAATTTAACCAATAAACAAGCCTCTAAAGATATAAAATAAGGTAATTATATGCGTCTAATTGTTTCTAGAGGTAAAATAAGACGTATTTATTAAATTAGTGACCTATTTTAGCTATTTTTCAAAAAGAGGAATAATAAACGTATATCTACGAAAAAACCATATAAAAATAAGATGGCATGAAAAAAGGCAGGAAAAAGATGATCGAAGTATTATTGCTCATACTTGTGGTAGTTGTTAGGGGCTTTTGGCCAACTTTACATGAAATTGGGGCTAAATAAATTAGGAAAAATAGAAGTCAGTAATCTAAGCCTGCAGTTTCTTTTTCAATAGCTTAAGTTTATTTGTTCTGCCTAGACGCTGCACTTCTATCAGCCCCCGTTCTTGGAGACTCTTTACAACTCTACTAACTTTTGCTTTTGATAAATTAGTCAGCTGAACCACTTTCCTTTGATTAATAATACCCCCCTCACTAGAAATTACTTCAACTATCTTACGTTCGAAATCATCCAAAACTGATAAAACTAACTTTTCTGTCTTTCTATAATATCGAATTATTATGAATCCTAATGCAACAGCAAAGGCTACACCAAAAACTGCAACATATCTCAATCTAAACTGCATCCACCATGGAGGTGTAACATCATACAATATATCAAACTGCAGTGGTTGGTCTTTGCGCACATTTGTAATCGTCCAAGTAATTAGATTCCCATTATTCAAAGTACTGGCAAACTGTGGAAATGACAACTTTCCACTTATATCTTCTTTAACTAGTTCTCCTCCTTCAGGCAATTTAACAGAAACAAATAGTTGATTAATATCTTTGTTTAAGCTAAAATCACCACTAAAGCGAAACCTGTCTCCTAAGGATACAACAAAGTCATCTGTTTCATATGAAATTTCAACCGTCCTCTTTTCTAATGTCAAATTCACGCTACAGCTTACTGTACTAATGCCTCTTACTTGCACATCACATACAATTGGTCCTGCAATGCTTGTTGCATTAAAATTTTCTACTCTACCTAGAACATTAAAATCAAATCCGCTTTCTGCACTAGCAAAATTTATTGTTAGTTTAACTTTTGTTCTGCCTTGATCATTTACATTCGCATCAACACCGTAATATGATATCTGTGCTTGAGCAAATCCAGTAATCAAAATCAATGTAAACAAAAATGAAACAGTTGCAAATAGTTTCACAATTATATGATTGTGTTAACTTATTTATCTTTTTGTAGAAACGACTACTCCGCCAACGCCCTCTGCAGCAAATCTGTGCATTATTTCAGAAACAGAATTCATAATATATTGAATTGTTTGGAATTTTATCGTCATCTCCTTAGGTTCAAGTACTTCAATGCTGCTAGGTGCGAAACCAACCACAATGAAAAGTAGAGCTTCTATGTCTTTTGATAATACTTCCACTTCAACTATCTGAGAGAATGCTTGCTTTATCTCTCTTGGAGGGGGTTTAACCTCTAAAATTTCACCAAACTTTTCATTAAGAACCGAATTGTCTGGGACTTTCTTAAGTTTCTCTACATGCTCCTCTAAAGTTTTGGTTGCAATCTCTTTGTCAACTGCCATAATCTCAAAGTTGACTCTTGATTTGATCCATCCTTTTTCTAATCTTTCTTTTATTTCCTCTTTAGTCAACATTCAATCAACTATGATGTGCATGCTTAACCCACAATTTGGACATCTATCTTTTAATAGGTTATTCTTTTTCACAGAGAAACCTTCTCTTTTGATTAATAATTCTCTACAATTGTAACAATAGGTATTCTCGCTATCATGGTTAGGAACGTTGCCGATGTATACATATCTTAAACCAGTTCTATGGGATTCTTCTATGCATTTTTCCAGAGTTGCAACTGGTGTAGGTGGCAATTCCATAAATTTATCATCTGGATAGAATTGTTGAATATGAAATGGAATTTCGGATCCAAGCTCATTGGTAATCCACTGTGATAATTTCCTACATTGTTCAATACTATCCCCAATCTGTGGTATAATCAAATTTGTTATTTCGATATGCAGCCTCTGCTTTTTCATCTGTTTCAAAGCAGCAAATAGAGACGCAGTATCCTTAACATCCATGAATTTCTGGTAAAATTGTGGATCAACTGAAGCTTTTAAATTGACAACTACTGCATCTATGAACTTAGCTATCTTTTTGACTGCCTCTCCAGTTGTATAGCCATTGGTTACAAAAATGTTTTTTATGTTGTTTCTATGTGCTAATTTGGCAGTCTTGAAAGCAAATTCAAAAAACATGAAAGGTTCTGTTCCATCGTAAACTATTGATGTGCTCTTCTTGTCTTCGGCCAACTTCACTATTCTTTCAGGTGTATAGTCATCTCCTCTGACTAGCCTCTGGTCTTTATCCTTGAATACTTTACTAACATCTTGAGAGAAATTATCTCCTGGTGAGGAGATTGAAAAGGCTGTAGAAGCTGGATAGAAGTGAAATAGCGGGATCTTTTCTACTGGTTCGAGGCCTGTATTCTGAATTTTTCCATAATTGAGTATACGTAGATTGTTGTTTTCATTCTCCCTAAGTGAGCAGTAACCTCGCTTTCCTTTGGAGATGAAGCACATACGAGCGCAGGCTGAGCATCTGACACCGTTTCTTTCCTTTAACCAGAGCATTGCCTCAGTTGATTCTTGTTTAGCCATCAAACCGCCGAGAACTATTTTAAATATTATATATTATTAGTTGCGGATAGTATTATAGATGAAGCCCTGATAGCTCAGTTAGAAGAGCAGCTGTTTCGTAAACAGCAGGTCGTGGGTGCAAGTCCCACTCAGGGCTTTGTGTGGTGAAAATGGAACTGGTATTGCATATAGAATCACAGAACTTGGCTAAAGTAAAGGATATTCTACTAAAAGATGATGTCGTTTCACGCGCCAGTATGATTCTGAAAGATGCAAAACAATTTGATAAGGAAGGTTACTATTATTTCATTTCTGGGACTAATGAGCAGTGTAAAAAAGCAGTTGAATTGACAAAAGATTTTGCCAAAGTATTAGAAGGTAAAGAAAAGGATAATGTAATAAGTAAGATTAAAGAAGAAGAAAGTAAAGCCAGTGAAGCATTCGGCGGAATATTCGGATAAGCGCTGGTGGTCCAGCCTGGTCTAAGATGCAAGCTTGCCAATTATATAGCAAATAGCTTGTGACGCGGGTTCAAATCCCGCCCAGCGCACTTCTCTTAATTAAAAACTTATATTCTAAATCACAAATTATAACAAGTCGGTGTTTGTCGAATGCCACTTTTTGGAAAGAAGAAAACGTCTGATGAAGATGTAGAAAAGATACAGCGAGAAGTGGAAAGAATATTACAAGAAACTCAATTGCCTTTTGTGGAAACCCCTTCTGAAGGCGAGGTATCTGATCAAAACACGCCATTACCAACAACAGAACAAGGAACACCAGTTGAACAGCCTGCTGAAGAAGAACAATCTGAACAAGAAGAAATTGTAGAACCAGTTCAAGAGCAACAGATACAAGCAACTTCGACTGTGCAACATCCAAAAGAAAAATTTGCACCTTTGTTTGTTAAAGTTGAAAAATATAGACAACTTCTAGATTCTATGGAAGATTTGAAACGATTGATGGCTACAATTAAATCTGCATTAATCACTCTGAATGAAATTGGTAGATATCGTGAGGAAAATCTGAAACTTTTAGAAACAACTTTGCAGAAAATAGAAAGCAAGCTAATTAGCGTGGATTCTGAATTTTTGAGACCGCCTGGGTATGTAGAACAGATGAAAGTTCCAGTCGAGGAAGTAAAAGAAGCTGCGATTATTACTGAAAGTCTTGAAGGTACGTTATCTGAAATACAGAATCAAATTCAACATATAAAAAGTGAATTGCAGGGAGTTTAACAATTTCTGTTAAGCTTTTATAATTCCTAAACATTATTTATTTCTTGCAGGGGTCGCCTAGTCTGGTCAATGGCGGTAGGCTCAAGATTATTGAGCTTTGATAAAAAGATGAAATAAGAAACCTACTGGCTTAGTGCCTTCGTGGGTTCGAATCCCACTCCCTGCATAATTAAAATAAATATCTTGCTATCAATGAAAGTAGTATGCCAAAACAGATAACAAAAGAAAGAGCACAATCTCTCGATAAAATTTTAGAGGAAGTTAAAAAAACCTATCCTGTAGAAATAAAAGATGAACATTATTATAGTCCATTTGATCCTAGTGCTCATGAAAGAACAGTTTCAAGGGGCATAAATCAGTGGCGAGAAATTCAGCCATATCTACAATCAAGGGGGGTAACACGCACCGAGATGCATCTTATGTTTATTGCGTTGCGTGGTCATTATAATTGGCGTTTTGCTCCTAGTGTAACTACTCTTATTTATATGATAAAAATCGGAGAAAATTCAGAAAATCAAAATTAATTGTCTATTAATTATTGTATAAAAATTAAAAAATAAATTAAAAAATTTGAAAATCACTCTATTTTTCAACTAATGTTTCGTAAGCTACAAAGATTGCCCCTATTAGAGCGAACAGCCATCCTAATGTCTGGAATAGCAGACTTATACCCTCCCAAAGAGTCGCTGTAACGTATGGTGCTAAGGCTGTTGCCACACCGAATGATCCGGCAAATATGAACCAAGCACCGGCTAATGCTAGCCAGTTCCAGCCTCTTGTGGACTTCTGTCTGAACTTAGAATATTCGGCTAAGGCTGTTCCAAATAGTAATGCAATTCCTAAGCCAACTAAACCTTCGAATACCATTTTTTGATTCACCTTAAAATGAATTTACAGTTAGAAGCGTATAAAAGGTTACTGTTTGATATTTAAGCTTCACTTTTTAACAGTGGTAACAGAAATTTTTTAATTTACAACAGAATTAGAATTTATGTCATCGAATTAGCTTCCTAATGTGGTGATGATGTAAAAAAGAAAAGGATAAAAGAGATGATTACCAATCGTCTGATTCGTAATCCTCTTCCATATCCCCTTCGCCTTCCTCATCGTCAGAACCTTCGTCGTCGAATTCTTCTACCATGTATGTGTTCACCATTAATTCAATCTAAAGGGTCTCAAAACTATATAAAGATTATGCTTTTTTGAAGTTCTGGATTTTTGAGTACTTAGAAATAGCAGCAAAAGCCTTCACAGCCCTTTCAGGCGTGGGGTAAACAGGAACTCCACTCAATTCTAACCTTTCAGATAGTCTTTGTGTGAATTTTCCGCCTGTAGCACAGCAGAGTATAGGTTTGCCATATTTCTTCGCGTCAATTACAACATCAACTATGTTTTCCTCCAATGTCGGCACTTGGAATAGAGTTATCACAACCAAGCCGTCAAATTCTTTTACCGCATGCTCTATCGCTATTCTATATCTGTCAGAAGTAGAATCGCCAACCAAGTCCATTGGATTTGCAAGTGAAACATAATTAGGTAAAACTTTTCCTAAATCTGTTTTTAGTTTAGTAGACAATTCTTTTAGTTCTAAATTTAATCTTTCTGCTTCATCTGTTGCCAAAACACCGAATCCTCCACCATTCGTTATTATCAACAAATTGTCTCCTAGTGGCAGTGGCTGCATTGATAGTGCTTTCGAGTAGTCGAATAATTCTTCCCAACTCATTGCTTCAATTATTCCAGCTTGTTTGAATACAGCGGAATAAATTTTTGCTGATCCGGCAAGACTTCCAGTGTGACTTGCTACCGCTTTCGTCCCTCTTTCGGTTTTTCCTGCCTTCAAAACAACTATAGGTTTCTTGTGTGCAATTTTTTTCATTGTCTCTAAGAATTTCTTGCCTTGAGCTCGAATTCCTTCTATGTATGCAATGATAACTTTTGTTTTTTCATCTTGTGATAAGTATTCAAGCAAATCAGTTTCGTTCACATCTAATGCATTACCATAAGAGATAAATTTCGAAATTCCAACTCCTTCATCTGCCAACCAGTCTATAACTGTTGAGCCTACAGCTCCTGACTGAGTAATGAATGAAATATTGCCTTCTTTCGGTCTTTGAAGTCTTTCTTGAGACAAAAATAATGTATCAAGCTTGCTTGAAGAGTCATAAACACCAACAACGTTTGGTCCTAACACTCGAATATTTTTCTTGGAAATTATTTTCCTTAATTGGTCTTCTAATTTTTTTCCTTCTTCACCGATTTCTGAAAATCCTGCAGAAATTATTATAACTGCTTTCACATTTTCCTCAACACATTCTTTCAAAACTTTTGGTACAAATTTTGCTGGCACAGCAATAACTGCAAGTTCGATTTTTGCTGGGGCTTCTCTTAATGATTTATAGACAGGCAAGTCAAAAATTGGTGTATTATCTGGATTTATAGGAAAAATTTTTCCCTGATAGCCACCCTTCACAAAATTTTCCAAAACTGCATACCCAATTTTTCCCGGATTATGGCTAGCTCCTATGATAGCAACAGTTTTGGGATTAAAAAAATAATCTAACGTCATAAAATTACTATATTTTTCTGACATTAAATTGCTAAATTTGTTGGGTTGCTAGTATTTTATTTCAAAAAATAAAATTGAATTATGAAGAATAGGTGTGATGTAAGAGGATTTATTTCTGCCAGAGAAGAAGAACTGCCTGCAACTGAATTTGTAAGAATAATGAAAATTGCTGAAGAAGATAAAAATATTATTTCTCTAGGTCCGGGGGAACCAGATTTCGTTACGCCTAAAAATATTCGAGATGTTGCAAAGAAAAAATTGGATCAAGGCCATACCCATTATACGCCAATTGGTGGTTTAGAGGAAACTAAGGAAGCTATTGCTGAGAAATTGAAGCACGAAAATAAAATTGATGTTGATCCGGATAGTCAGATTATTGTAACTGTTGGCGCAAAGGAGGCAATATTGCTTTCTCTAATGGCAATGATAGATCCTGGTGATGGTGTTATAGTGCCAAATCCGGGTTATGTAGCCTTCATACCAATCGTAGAATCTTTAACAGCTGTACCTTTATCTGTTCAATTAAAGCGGGAAGAAGGATTTGAATATAATTTGGACAGAGTTAAATCACTTTTAGATTCTCAAAAAGTGAAAGTGCTGATTTTAAATTCGCCTTCAAATCCGACTGGAACTGTTTTCAGCAAAAAACATCTTGAGGAGATAGCTGATTTTATTATTGATAATTGTCTTGTTGTTGTATCAGATGAAGCTTATGAAAAATTTGTTTATGATGATGCTAAACATATTAGCATTGGAAGTTTAAATGGAATGGAAAATCATGTAGTAACAATTCACAGCTTTTCTAAAACTTATGCGATGCCTGGATTCAGAATTGGTTATGCTTCAGGTCCTGCAGACATAATTAAAGCTATGACAAGATTAAAAATTGGTACTACACTTTCGACTCCGACGATTTCTCAGTTGGCTGCAATAGAAGCTTTGAATGGAAATCAAAAATCAATAAAAGTTATGGTAAAGGAATACAATAGAAGAAGAAAATTTTTGATGAAAAGGATGAAACAAATAAAAGGATTCAATTGTTTCGAGCCTAAGGGTGCTTTTTACGCATTTCCAAATATTTCAGAGTTCAGTATGAAGTCGCATGAATTCGCTGAATTTCTGTTGAAGAAAGCAAAGGTCTTAACAATTCCAGGAACTGAATTTGGAAAATATGGTGAGGGATTTATTCGTTTGAGCTATGCAACTGACTACAAAAAGATTGTGAAAGCAATGAATAATATAGAACTGGCTATAAGAAAACTTAAATTACACTGAAGTTGTTTTGACTTTTTTATCTTTGTTTTTATAAATTTTTCCTAAAGCTCCAGAAATAGTCCCTAATCCCACAGCCGCGAACAAATCTCGAGGGGCTCTGGAAATTATTAGAGATGAATATTCAGAATTATGAATTAGATTACTACAGGTTTCTATTCCTTTAACGCAGTAATAAGCTGGTACACCACCACTTCGAAAAAGGTTTGTTATTTCACTTGAAAAATTCTGCAACCTTACCGCTAGCATATCTGTCAAACTTACAGAATTAGCTTCTGATAATTTTTGAGTTAAATATAACTCTGCAGCTGCTACACCGAGTGATGCTCCTAAAAGTGAATACCTACTAAATAAGACTTCTCGTAATCCTTTCAACATATCCTTTATTGAATTGAAAAAGGATTTAAATTGATTGGTAAGCTTTAAATCTATCTTATGCTATCATATTCTTTGCAGAAGGCCTCCGATCGGGGAGCTACCGGTTCCCTCTCACGCAAATCCGGTTCATGGCGTGATCGCAGTCATTGGGCGATGTAGATATTGTAAACTATTCCATGCTTCCGACTGAGAAGTTTCGTCCCATAGGACCTGACTGCTAGTGAACCTCCCTAGGCGGGGAAATATATCCCGAAACCGAGCAAGGATAAACTAGTTGTTAGATGCTTATGGACCAACGGAATGGAGAAGAAAGTGTGGGTTCAATAGTTTATGAATTTACATCCACCTTTGGCGTGCCTTCTGCTCTTAATTATTCACAAAATTTATTAATTACAACAAGTAAAATTGATTCTTATGAAAAAAGATGAACTAGTTCTATTCGTAGTTGTTGCTGTACTTATTATCGGTTCTGCACTTTTTCTATCTCTAACTAAAGAAACAGCAATTACGCCACAAGATATAATTAAAACTGAGACGGGTTTTGAAAGGTTGGAAATTCCTACGCAGTCTTCTGCGATTAAAGTTCCAGCAGTGGACAATGAAGGAAATGGTGTATCAACTACTCTGCTAGTTGAAGCAATACCCGGCAAAGGCAGGGTACTTACTAATATCAATCAACTATTGTTTTGGGTAGATACACAATATTCGATAAGAACCGCAGAGAATGTTGCACAAAATATTACAAAAATAGATTTGACAAATATTGATTTGATTTACACAATAGAGACTAATGCGTCAATAATTGAAGGACCATCTGCAGGTGCTGCTTTAACTGTTGCAACTATTGCAACATTGCAAAATAAAACAATTAATCCGACGGTTATGATAACTGGAACTATTAATCCAGATGGTTCTGTTGGACCTGTGGGTGGAATACTGGCAAAAGCTAAAGCATCGAAAGATGTGGGTGCTACATTGTTCTTAGTTCCCAAGGGGCAAAGCATTCAGACAAACTATGTCCCAGTGAGGCAATGCCAAGATATAGGACCGATAAACTACTGTAGCATAGAATACAAACAGGAACGTATAGATATAACAAAAGAGGCAGGTATAACAGTCAAAGAAGTTTCTACTATAGATGAAGCATTAAAATACTTTTTAGTTTAAATGTTTCTCATGGACAGAATAGTTGGCGCATTCTCATACATAAAAAACGATTCAAATGTTCTAATGATAAAACGAAAGGATAATCCTTATTCAAGTTATTGGTCGATTCCAGGAGGAACTGTAAGATATGGCGAGAGTTTGAGTGAGGCAGCAGTCAGAGAAGTGAGAGAAGAGACTAATCTTGAAACTGAGATTATACAATTGATTGGCCACGTAAACTTTACAGCTGATCATGACCCATCACAATTGTTTAGGGCTTATGTTTTCAAATCTAGATATCTGTCAGGTAATCTAAGAATTGGTACTGAGGTTGAAGAGGCAAAATGGGTGGAAGAGAAAGACATACAACAACTAAGAATAGCTCTCCCTATTTTAAGATTCTATGAAAAGATGGTTTCTACCACTGAAAGACCAATAGAAGTAAATGTTATTTAAAGTCTTCGTGTTAAAATTCTATACATGGAATTATTTACCAGAGAAGAAATTAGAGATATAATCATTTCTGTAGTTGCAGCGACTATAGTTTTTTCTTATGTAATTGTTGGGCCTACGAATATTCTTACAACGCTTCCAGCTTTTTTATTCATAGTTATAATTTCTTTTCTCTTCCATGAGTTAGCACATAAGTTTGTTGCGAGGAAGTTTGGAGCTACTGCATTCTTTAAAATGTGGCCGACTGGGATCTTGCTTGGTTTAATTTTCATGTTTGCTCGCATAATAATTCTAATGCCAGGAGCTGTTGTTGTTTATCCTTATAGATTTGCAAGATGGAGAGGCAAGCACATAAATCTGACTGTAGATGAGATAGGATTAATTTCTGTTTCTGGTCCACTTGTCAATATGTTTTTTGCTGCATTCTTTTCTTTTTTCAGTGGCTGGGCATTTACTCTTTTAACTTACATCAACGCAATATTGGCGTTCTTCAATTTGTTGCCTATACCGCCATTGGACGGAAGTAAAGTTTTCATGTGGAAGTCATGGGTCTGGGTGATGTTGATTATTATTTCAGGATTTATGATTTTCCCTTACTTGTCCGCATATTTCGGGTAAAAAAATGATAAAAAAAGGCGTTATGCTTCATAATCTTGCACATTTAAACTTACCGATTTTAATTTTTTTGTTGGTTGTTTATTTGAAACCTACTATCAATTTGCTTCTTGCAATCCCAGCTATAATAATTGGCTCATATCTTCCGGATATTGACCACTATAATATTTGGAAGAAAGTGAAGTTTGAAAGTCGCAAAAATTTTCTCAAGTATTTGCTGACAAGCGATAGATATAGGAAAGCTTTTCTAGTATTTCATAATTTCCTAACTCTTTTAATTTTGGTAGTTGCATTACCTATTGTAAATATTTACAATATTTACGTAGGAATTTTTCTTTTAAGTTTTATTGCCCATCTTATCTTGGATTTTTTAACAGACAAGCTATTAATTAAGCAACACGGCCATTGGAAATTAAAAAGTTGGATATAATGCAAATAATCGCTGACTTACAGATTCATTCAAAATATTCTCGTGCCACTAGCAAGAATATGGATCTGGAACATATTTCAGAAGGAGCTAAATTGAAAGGATTGAATTTAGTTGGAACTGGCGATTGTACATTTCCTGATTGGGTAAAAAACTTGAAAGAAAAGCTTGTAGGAGAAAATGATTCTGGGATTTACAAATACAAAGACATGATGTGGATGATTACTGGGGAGATCAGCACTGTTTATGAGCAAGAAAACAAAGTAAGAAAGATTCATCACCTATTTTACATTCCAAATTTTGAGGTTTTAGATCAAGTTAACGACAGATTATCAAAATTAGCCAATTTAAGTTCAGACGGACGACCAATTTTCAATAAATTGACTTCTCCAGAGTTTGTTGAATTGCTAATGGAATGCTCTAAGGAAATTATTGTTTTGCCTTCACATGCATGGACGCCATGGTTTGGAGTTTTCGGAAGTAAATCAGGATTTGATTCCTTGGAAGAATGTTATCAAGATCAAACCAAAAACATATTCTCATTAGAAACAGGTCTGTCGAGTGATCCAGCAATGAATTGGAGATTATCTCAACTAGATAAAATCACTTTGATGTCAAATTCCGATTCACATTCACCAAATCCTTGGAGGTTAGGAAGGGAAGCAAATGTATTCGAATTAAAAAAAGTTACTTATGGCGAAATTCTTGATGTGATAAAGAAAGGGGATAACAAAAGATTTTTGTATACAATTGAAACTGATCCGGCTTATGGCAAATATCATTTTAGCGGACATAAAAATTGTAATATAAGTCTTGATCCAAAGGAAGCTATCAGATTGAAAAATAAATGCCCGAGATGTGGTAGAATGCTCACAATCGGTGTGTTGCAAAGAGTTGAACAATTAGCAGACAGGGAAGAAGGATTTGCTAAGAAAGATGCGATACCCTTCAAATCTCTGCTGCCTCTATACGAAATTATTTCATTTGCATTGGGTACTAATCAACTTTATTCAAAAAGGATAATTGAAATTCAGAATAAATTGATTGATAGATTTGGAAATGAATTGAACGTTTTATTGAATGTTAGTGAGAATGAAATTATTAAAGTTTCGAACGAGAAGATAGGAGAAGCCATAGCAAAAATTAGGGAGGAAAAAGTAAGGTTCGAACCTGGATACGATGGTGTATATGGCAAACCTATATTTAATAATAAACCATTAATAAAGAGAAATTACGGAGATCAAAAAACTTTGTCTGATTTCAAAGGGTCTGTAGTCTAACGGTAGGACACCGCTCTCACACAGCGGAAAAAAGAGTTCGACTCTCTTCAGACCCACAATTAATTTTTCTATTTAGCGAGCTTGTTAAACGGTTAAGATGTAGTAAAAATTCAAGCGCCTTCTGTCTTTAGTACTTTGATTGAAGTCGAAGAGTCAACAAAATAGCCATAATTCAAATCTGCACTAATTACATAATCCTTTGTATTTCTTATGTCGTCCTTGTTGACATTGCTAATTTTGCAGAACAGTGCTTTTGTCTTGCCACTAGACAAAAGAATTGAGCCTTTAAGTGTGTTGGTATCTGAAAGGGTAAATCCTGGGCATGTCATGTCTAACCCGCCTGTAGTAATCGTCATATCTGCATAGAATAAATCAGTATTTGGTATAACTGCTTGGCCTGTCACAAGTGCGATAGAACCTGTTATTCCTAAAGTAGGTCTGAAAACACTTCCACTTCCGACATTAGTTATAATGAACTGCAATGCATATTTGCTTACATTATTGTAAACTATCAATGGACTGTTTCCAACTGTTGCTGAGAGTTGCAATGGGGCTCCGGATGTTTTGACCGAAGTAACGCCTGCAGTTTTCTTTAATTTATCAGCTTCTGCAGTGGACAATGTTCTAATATAATCATTGGTAATAAATTTCAGCGTCAGAACAGAAGACGTACTATATTTGAAGTACACCCTTGTGTCAGCTGTATAAGTATTATCAACACTCAGTGTCGGCGCTGTGGCAATCCACTGGAAATCATAGGACTCTCCCTGGATTTTGTTGGATGGATCTGCTCTTCTCAAAGAATCTGTTGGTAAAGATTGGAATGATGGCGTGCTTGAATCGAAAACCCAACCTGCATTTTCATGTATGCCACCGAAAATCTCAGCTCTTACATCTGTAGCATCGGCTTCTCCTACGTTTTCAACAGTTAGAGTGAACTGAACCGGTTCTTCGCCATGAACTTCATCAAAATCAGTATAAAATTGTTTTATTATTACCCCATTGCTTGATCCTGTGCCACCATTTGGAGGTTGGCCAAGACATCCGGATAGAACAATAATTCCGACCAAAAGGAATATTCTGAAGTTCTCCATAGTATTCTATTATTAATTTAGTCTAAATCGACTTAAAACTATTGATTGGGTATTTTTTGGATTGTGATTTGCTGAGTTCTTTCATATTTATAGACGTAATCGAATTCAGCAGCTATAGTTGCAGTAATTTCTGGCACATTCAATTGGCCTGCTGGCTTAAAATTACAAACTAATGTATTCGGAACTTTAACCGCTTTGTCTGAAAACCAAACTCCATTTTCTTGATCAAAGTTGCAAGGACCTATACCTCTTTCCAGCGTGTTTCTGGTGTCGACCTTTATATGACCTATACCAATAATTGTATCGTTTGCCTTTCCAACTGATGAAGTTGCTACTGACTTGAAACTGAATTTCACTTCCAATGGACTATCGAAAACACCCCAATACCCACTAATTGTCTTGCCTTCAACAACAAATTCATGTAGCTCTCCTGGTTGAAAATCTAAAACAACTGGTCCATATGATGGAGTGCTTTGACTGAATTTACTTATCGGTTGTTTTCTAGTATTTTGATCAATAATTGGAACGTTAGCTATCCTGAAACCTTTGTTGTAATATTGAACTGTGTATCGGATTGTAACAGGCGTATCTGAAGGAATGCCTGATGTAGCCTTCAAGATTGCAGAAATATGTTTTGTATCAAAAATGTCTATCGTGTCATAATTACAAGCTCTGCCAGTAGAATCTGCAATTCCACCTACACCACAATCTAAGATTATTTTATCAAAACCTGGTATGTCCGCGAATCTAACAATAACATCGTGAGTTTCATTATCACCATTATTCTTGATTTTGAAGTCAACTGAAATTTCACTTCCCTCATATGGTTTGGTATTAGAGACATAAAATTCCTCAACAGTAATTATGTCATTCTTATATTTGATAGGTGGGGGTGGATTGATGAATTGAGAGCCTACAAAAATAAATCCGATTATTGCAGCTAAGATTATTCCGACTGCAAGTGCGGATATACCTTTTTGCATATTATATGATTACAAAACCAAGTTTTTATTTCTCGCCTTTCACAGATTTATATTCATTTAACATTAATGAGAATTAATGCCAGTCACAAACATTCTTCTTGTATTTTCTGTCATGTCAGGTCTTATGTCAATTTTACTATTCGTCTTTACTATTTTTTTGGAAAAAGATAAGAAAAAATCTAAAATTTTTCTTTTGTGGGCAGTTTTATTTCTTATTTCAGCATTTGCAGCAGCTGAGTACGCCTTCTGGTTAGAGGGTTATAATCTTTTCGATTTTATTTTCAACTTTAATTTCCCACTAACTGTCTACTTCGGTGTGTGGTTGGCATTTGTTATTTGGTTGTTTGAAACGAGAAAGGAAAGAAAACTTTTGGTTATATTGTTGGGCTTACTTGTGATAGGAATAATAGTGGCAGTTAATTGCATGAACTGCATAAGGTTTTGAAATTGGTTGAAGACTTTATAAACAAATATTTTATAGATCCAATAAAAACTGGTGAAGGTTATAATCCTGTTAATACTGCCGCTATAGCTTTGACTGCTGTATTGATTGGCTATTTAATTCTCAAATTACTAAAAAAGTTGAAAATAAAAATTGATGAAAGACTTGCTCTTGCAGTCGCACCGTACGTTTTTATTGGAAGTATGTTACGTGTTTTTGAAGATGCAAAAATTGTCAGCAACATTTTGTTTGTAACTCCATTTCTATTTTTCTGGGGAGGAGCTGTATTTATTGCAATATTAATATTTTCTGTTCTACTGGAAAGACGCACAAAGATTCCATATTTCAAAACAATGTTCTTAGTTGGAATACTTGCCATAGCTGCTTTACTTCCTAAACTGAATTTTACAAATTTGCAAGGAGCGGGATTAATTTTTATTTACTTCTTGCCGTGGTTGTTCATTTTTGGATTTATGAAATTTTGGGCTCTGAAAAATAGACTGATAATGTTGATACAGATGTTGGACGCTACCGCTACGGCAGTGGGGATAAACTATTTTGGATATTCTGAAGAACATGTAATTCCAAATATTGTCATACAACTTTTTGGACCGTTCTCCTTTCTTTTTGTGAAACTTTTGGGTGTTGCATTAATTCTGTATTTGATTGATAAAACTTCTGAAGATAATGAACTAAACAACTATCTGAAAATCGCTATTGGTGTCATTGGTGGCTTCACTGGTTCAAGAGATATTCTAAGACTGCTGACGCTTAGCTAGGAGAAGTGTAGTAAACTGTTAATACTGTACCCTGCATTTGCGCAGTTTCTTGTTTCTCGAATTCCAAGTTAAGAATATTTTCTCCTGAATTTATGTCCAGATTGTTTCCGAGTATATCACTACCAAAAGTTTGGTTGAATAGGGTAGTAGGTGGTTGCTTAAGATATACTATTTGATTGTTTATCCTTACTTTGAGTTCTGGTATAGGAGTGGTGTAAGTTCCTATAAAACTTAATCTAAAACGATCGAAATTATCAACTTCAACCTGTTTCAGGTCAAATGGAATCTGCTGGGAAATTATTCCCTGGAGGTTTGCTACTAATTCTATCGCTCTGAATTTGTATACTGTATTTGCCCAGAACATCCAACCTGGCCCATCAGCCTGTATCGTAACTGTGTTAGAACTTCTGAATAAGCTTTTATCAACTGGAATTATAAGTTCACCGGCTCCTACCTTCTGATTATAAACTTGTTCATTATTAAAAGTGACAATAAGGTTGCCGTAACTGTTAGTTTCATCGATTACTAAATCAATAGCTCCATCTTTAAGAATTGAAAGCTGATCATCAGTTAGAGTTCCTATTAGGTTCACAGAATTTCCAGACCAATAACCTTTATAAACTTCTACATCATCCTTAGAATCCAAAATATCTGAACCTGTGGTATACCTAACAGTAAAATCTCCTAATGTGATTGTTCTTGTCAAAAGTTTGGTCGAAATAGTTACTACATCTAGATTTATAGGAATAGACTTTTGACCTCCTGTAGATTGAACGATTACATTTCCTGAATATGTAATTCCAGTAATCGCAGTCGATGGAACAGAAATAGTTACAGCAACTTCTGTATTATCTGCGACATCAAAGTTGTTTTTACTGAAACGTATCCAGTTTTTTATTTGTCCAGTTGATGACAATGTAACATTTGTTAACTTACCTGTTATGTTCATATCAAATGCTATCGACTTGCCGACTGATACTTGACGGCTGAAAGATGTTGGCTCCACAATTGGTGGGTTTTCTGTTGGCGTACTCCATGTGACAGTCAATATCAAAATTAAAATTATTCCAGCTAAAAGAACAAATGCAAATTCGTCTACCTTAGGGAGTTGACCTTTACCCATGAATATACCTAAAATAAACTTGTAGTTTAAACAATAAAAATATCAGAGAATTGTTTGTTTATTATATTTTAATGATAAATTCTATATATGGTCAAAGCTAATCAACTGACAACTTATGCTTTTATCGCAATTTCTATCAACCAACTTGCTGGTGCAATTGGTGGTGTCGGTTATTTGATTTCTTTAAAATCACTATTACCAAGTTTTAGCCTACCATTAACGTATTACATAGTTTTTGTAATGTCAACTTTTTTAAGTACATTGCTAGGAATATTTAGTCTAAAGGCTGCAATTTCCAAGTCCGCTGAGTTTAAGTCTTATACTTTTATGCTATTGGGTATAATGTTAATCTTCACAGCAATAGCTTTGATTTATACACTCGTTATCATAGGTGGGGTACTTGAAGCTTTTATTGGTTATGCTAGTATAGCTGGTGGACCTGTTCCTAGTACTGACCCTCCTCTACCTTTATTTAATACCTTTATTATTGCCGGATGGCTTTTCGCAATTTATGAATTGATATCTGGGTTTGTAACTTTATCAGCTGGTGTAGCTTTTTTGGTAAGGAAATAATACAATTCAGAAAACATATTTGTTTATAAACTTCCCAGAGATATTATTTATATGGTTGAAGTTGATAAACTCGCTTCTTATGCTTTTATTTTCGTTGGAATATCTTTCTTGCTTTCTGGAATAGGGATCATCTATATAATGATAACAGTCATAGGTCCTCTGGAAGCTACATTAAGTACTGTCGGAACAATCACAGGTGGAACTACTCCTAGCTTAACATCGTATATAATTGCTGGATGGGTATTTGGATTGTTGCAGACTATTACAGGATTCTTTTCCTTGATAGCAGGAATAGCTGTATTAGTTCAAAAATAAATTATCTGTTTGCCAATTGCTGTTTCTTCAGACTTGTTACATAACCAGTTAAGACATTTTTTAATTTCTTGGATTTGATTTCAACAAATTGATCTACTATTGCTTTATTTTTTAAAAAATCTGTTGTGAATTTATCAGGATGGTTTTCTAAGAGATCTTTACCTATACGCTTAATAAAAGTAGTCTTAATTCGTCCCATCTAATCACTAAGGTGTTAGCCTCTTAATCTCGTAATAGGTGCAATCTCCTTCTCGGTCGACTACTGCCCAGACGAAAGTTGCGCGAATGTTGTGAGCAAGTCTGACTGCACGAGACATTTCTGGTAAAGAGAAAGCAGACTCTTCTGGGACGGCATGCAGAACAAATTTTGTATGTTCATGGGCAGCCTTAGGGCCTCTTACTAGCTTGACACCTCGATCGTATACCCTAAAATGAGCTCCAAACTTAAATCCAGTCTTGATTAAATAACCTCTTTCTCTCAAGTCTCTGTAAACAATAAATTGTGGATGGAATTGGTTGACGTTTTTTGTTCCGATTTCCATCAATTCTTGAAATGAAAGTGACTTTTTCTTTTTTTCTTTAACAAAAACTTTCAATTTTTTCTTTTCCACAAGATATGTAGCCTCAATTAGTTCAAGCTCAAGCCGATCTGGCTCTTCTTCTGGCAGAGGTTTACCATATCCAGATTCATCATAAAGAGTAATCCCATCACTGCCCCAAATTATCACTCTGTTCTCTACCAATTCACCTTCTACGGTCTTTTCCATTTAAACACCTTATTGTAATAATGGGGTAGAGGAGATTTGAACTCCTAACACACCGCTCTTCAGGCGGTATAGAGCCAAAAGGTTGCTCTCCCGGATTGAGCTACTACCCCATAGGATATTTTTATTGCTGTATGGTCTTAATAACCTTGCGCCCGACAATTTTTCTTATTATGTCGCCCTTATACTTCCAAGTGTATCTTATGTATGATCTAGCTAGACGCCAGATATTGCTCTTCCTGCCTTTCTTGTAGTTAACATTTATGGATATAGTAGCAAACTTGAGCTTGTTTAAAACACAGGCTCTAAGTATTTGCGGCTCTATTGCAAAATCGTAGAAAGAGAGATAAGGTAGAATTTTTTTTATTGTATTTCTAGAATAGGCTCTGAAGCCAGAAGACACGTCTACAAATAGCGAACCTGTTGTTAACAGCATCACTATATTCACAATTGCATTGAAAAAAATTCTTATTCTCGAAGGAGATTCTGTTAAGATTCGTGCTCCTACGACGACATCTGACAAATGTTTCTCTATAGGCAGAATGACCGATGACATTTGACTAGCATCGTGCTGACCATCTCCATCTAATGTGACAAGAATGTCTCCATCAGAATTTAAGAATTTCTTGAATCCCTGAATAAGTGCGTAACCTTTTCCTTTGTTGCTATCCCAAGAAATTATTTCAACATTCTTATTCCTGGAAAATCTTGATTGTACTTTTTCTAAAGTACGGTCTGTACTGCCGTCATTAACGAAAATTACTTTATCTACATGTTTTAATTCATCCTCGATAACGCCAACTATTGTTGACTCTTCATTGTATGCTGCTGTCAGCGCGTAGATTCTCATACAATCACTCAAATATCTTATCTATTAAATAAGTTTAAATTAGTTATAATGTCAAAAAAATTCTGCCCTAAATGCGGTAGAGAGACTGATAAATTTTATGATAATTTATGCAAAAACTGCTTTTTGGAAAAAATTTCCATTTCAAAAAAACTCCCAGATAAGATAGTAGCACGAATATGCAAATCTTGCAACAAAATTCATATTGAGAGTTATAGCGATTATGAAATAGAAAATGCATTTGAAAAATTTTTGGCAAAGACCCTAAAAAAAGAAAATGTCAAAATTATAAAATATGATATAATTGGAAACAAAGCTATAGTAAATCTAGAATCAGAAATTAAAGGTCTAAAAAAATCTGAAGAAAAACAAATAAGTTTGATACTTAAAAAATTTCTTTGTAAATTCTGCAACCTGAAAGGAGGAAAATACTTCAGAGCAATTCTCCAGATTAGAGCTGACAAAGAAAAAGTAGAAAAGACTTTGACAGAAATTGAAAATCTTATTAAAAAAATAAATCGCGAAGATAATTTTGCATTCATATCTGCATTAGATAGAAGAGAAGAAGGGATAGACATATATCTAGGATCGAAATCAGCTGCAGATAGGATGGCAAGATATTTGAAGGATAAATATAATGTTAAAGTAAAGATTTCAAGAACATTATTTGCCGTTAAAACTGGGAAGAAAGTATATAGAGATACATTGCTAGTTTCATTTAGGTAAAAACGTGGGAAAGAATAAATACGAACCAACGCAGGAAGAATTAGAAATATCTAGAATCAGAATTCCAAGAAACCAAGAAGTACTTGGAATAGTGGAACTTTTAGTTGGCGGAGATAAAATGAGGGTGGTTTGCGATGATGGAAATACAAGAATTTGTAGGATTCCTGGAAAGTTAAGAAAAAGAGTTTGGATAAAAGCAGGTGATTTAGTTTTAATAGAACCATGGAAGGTGCAAACTGATATTCGTGGAGATATTATTTTTAGATATACATCCACACAAGCTAATTGGTTGAAAAGGAAAGGATTCGTTAAGCCTAGTCTTGAAATATGACCGGTGAGGGTTTGATAAGAGACGAGTTCCTAACCGAATTCAAGATAGAAAGTAAAATTTTTGACAAACGAACTCTGTTTGCGATATTCAAATTAATTAAAAAAGGAATTATCAAATCTGTTGAAGGCGTTGTAAAAGAAGGAAAGGAATCAGTAGTAGTTTCTGCAAGAACTAAAGTAGGTGATTGGCTTTCTCTGAAGATTTACAGGGTTGAATATACAGATTTCAAAAGCATGTGGAAATATTTAGCAGGTGATCCTAGATTTGATCACGTGAGGAAAAACAAACGGAGTGTCGTTTTGACTTGGGCAAAGAGAGAATTTAAAAACCTAAAAATTGCTTTCGACAATGAAGTTTGCTGCCCTAAACCGATTGCATTAAATGAAAATGTTTTAGTTACAGAATTCATTGGTGAGAATGGTAAACAAGCGCCTAGATTGATTGATGTCAAGTTTGAAGATTCTCAGGAAGTTTATGATTTGATTATTGAAGAGATGAAAAAGCTTGCGAAAGCAAACTTGATTCACACTGATTTGTCTCCATACAACATTTTGGTTTTCAATAAACCTTATTTGATAGATTTCAGTCAAGCGGTAACTGAAAAGCATCCTTCAGCTGAGGAATTTCTACAAAGAGATGTGCAAAATATTAATTCTTACTTCCGAAAATTAAATGTAAAAACAGATGAAAATCTTTTTGATGAATTGAAGAAGTTGATGAAATTATGATTGACTTTGTCAGAATTCCCGAAGAGCGAATGAAAGTTTTAAAGAATGACGCATCATGGAAAGGAAAATTAAAAAAATTTGTTGATATAAAAATTAAATTGAACGATGAAATTTCAATTGAAGGAGAAGACATATTTCATGTGATGAGAGTAAAGGAAATGTTTCGCGCAATTGGCAGAGGGTTTGATTTTGATAACAGTTTGGATCTTTTAGATGAGGAATATGTGATGGAGGTTATAGAATTAAAAGATTTTGCTGGAAAATCTAGAAAAAGACAAACTATTTTGAAAGGTAGAGTTATCGGAACATCTGGAAAAATAAAAAAAGTGATTGAAGATAAAACAAATGTAAAAATTGCAATATATGGAAAAACAATTAGTATTATTGGCATGTGGAAACAAGCAATAGTTGCAAAAAAAGCTGTTGAAATGCTTTTATCTGGAAGTATGCATAATACTGTTTATCGATTTCTACAAAGGCAGAGAGGAATATAAAATGGCGATAACTGCTGAAGAATTGGAAGAGAAATTCAAGGAGATTAGTGTAGCCGAATTTTTCGAGAAGAACAGACATTTGCTTGGTTATGAAAATCCAACTAAGTCTCTGCTAACTATTGTGAAAGAAGGTGTAGACAATTCTCTTGATGCTGCTAATGAAGGTGGTATTTTACCTGAAATAAAAGTTTCACTAAAGGAAACGGGTGTTGATAGATTTAAAATTATTGTAGAAGACAATGGACCAGGGATAGTTGCTGAGAAAGTACCTTTTGCTTTTGGAAAATTGCTTTATGGTACAAAATTCCATCGACTGAGACAATCAAGAGGGACGCAAGGGATTGGTATACATGGTGCTGTTCTTTATTCACAATTAACTACTGGTAAACCTGCAAAAATTACAACTAGTCATGGAAAAGACATTCATATTTTTGAATTGATGATAAATGTTACAAAAAATGAACCCCATGTAATTTCTCATAAGACTGAAAAGAATAAGGACAAGTGGCATGGTTTAAGAGTTGAGTTAGAAGCAGAAGGCAGATATGTGGAAAAACAGGCTTCGGTTTCTGAATATCTTAAAGAAACTGCAATTGCTAATCCGTATGCGCATATAATTTATGATGGGCCAAATGGAAAATTTGAATTTAAAAGAACGACAGACGAAATTCCTAAACAACCGAAGGAGATCAAACCACATCCATATGGTGTAGAATTAGGAATTCTGAGTAGAATGACTCATTCTACTAATGCAAAAAATATTATTGGATTTCTAACTTCGGACTTTTCAAGAGTTGGTAGAAGCTCTGCAGAACAAATAATTAGACTGGCTAAAATCGAACCAAAAAGGAAAGCTGGCGATCTCGCTCATGAAGAAATTGAAAGATTACATAAAGCGATGCAAATGATTAAGCTAGTTTCACCTCCTACTGATTGTCTATCGCCATTGGGAGAAAATTTAATTACAGAAGGAATGAAAAAAGAAATTCCTGCAGAATATTTTGTTGCTATCACAAGACCACCTGCAGTTTATAGAGGCAATCCATTTCAAGTAGAGGTTGGGTTGGCATTTGGTGGGGGTCTGCCTACAGATCAAACTGCACAATTGTTAAGATTTGCAAACAAAGTTCCGCTATTATATCATCAGAGTGATTGCGTAACTGCAGAAGCAGTGACAGAAGTTGATTGGAGAAGATATGACTTCCAACAGTCATCAGGTCAATTGCCAGCCGGCCCTTTAGCAATCTTAATTCATTTTGCATCGGTTTGGGTTCCATACACGTCTGAAGGTAAGCAAGCAATTGCAAACTATCCAGAAATTATGAAAGAAGTAAAGCTTGCTTTGCAAGATGCTGGGAGAAAATTGGCAATATATGTTAGACAAAAAAATAAGATGCGAGACCGTGCATTGCGTAGACAGCTTTTTGAGAGATATATACCTGAGGTAGCTAATGCATTATCAAAACTTACAGGAAAAGATAAAACTATTCTAATTAAGAAATTAGAAGATATGATTAAGAAGAAAGAGGTGAAGACTGATGAAGGAAGTAAAGAAAAAACTGGATGAATTCGGGCAAAAAGTTTTGAAAGATGTTGAAAGAGGAGAGAATCCAAGTATTGATATACCAATAAGAACTTTATCTAATGTCAAGTTTGATCAAAAGACTGGTATGTTAGCAATTGGCGAGAAAAGTGCTAAGAGATATTTCTTCAATGTCGCCCATGCAAAAAGATTTATGCAAACTTTACTAGTTGCAGCTTTTACAAAAGAGTTGACTGACCAAGGTTTACACACTAGCCTTAGAGATTTGTTTTATGCATTGAAGAGAACGCTACCAAACTCTCAGGAAAATACTTTTGATGAACAAAGTGAAAGCGATCCTATTATTGTTGACATAGAAGTTGCGATGGATGTTTTACGTGAACAGATGAATCTAAATGCAGATGTGCGTGGTCGTGTAGTTGGCAATGTTGTTATTGAAGACAGAGGAGATGAAGTTGATTGGTCTAAACTTGGTAGTGGTGGCTGGGCAATTCCAAGCAATGTAGAAGAAATAAAAATCAAAAAGGTTAAGGCAGATTTTATTATTGTTATAGAAAAGAACGCTGCTTTTGAACGTTTGCATGAAGATAAATTCTGGCAGAAACAAAAAGCAATTTTGATCACGACACAAGGGCAGGCAGCAAGAGGGACGAGAAGATTGATACAGAGGTTATCAACTGACTTTAAATTGCCTGTATATGTATTCACAGATGCAGATTCTTATGGATGGTATATCTATTCTGTAATTAAATTCGGTTCTATATCTCTTGCTCATGTATCAGACAGATTGGGAACACCAAATGCAAAATTCATCGGATTGACGTTGAGTGATGTGGACAAATTTGATTTGAAGAATTTTACAATCAAAACAGAAGAGGTTGACATTAAGCGTGCCGAGGAAATGCTGAAGTATGATTGGTTCCAGGCTCCTGAATGGCAGAAGGAGTTGAAGTTGATGATACAAAAAAGAATTAAAGCAGAGTTGGAAGCCCTTTCTGGAAAAGGATTGAAGTTTGTTACTGAAACTTATCTACCTGAGAAAATTAAGAATAAAGAATTTCTACCTTAAAGTTTTTAAACTCTATATAATATTAGATATTGGTATGCCACGTTAGCTCAGCAGGTAGAGCACCTGACTTGTAACTGATAATTGGATATGAATGACAGAAAGTTATCAGGGGGTCGTGGGTTCAATTCCCACACGTGGCTCATGGGGTCGTGGTCCAATCTGGCTAAGACACAACTTGCTTAAAAGCAGGCTCCAGGTCTATTGATTTGGAGCATTGATTCCAAAATGATGAGAAGAGACCTGTTAATGCGCGTTCAAATCGCGCCGACCCCACTATTTCCATCCATATTTGCCTTTTAATTCAACAAAAACTACTCCACCTAACTTTTTCTTAATTAATCTGCCGGAATTAATTTTTTCAATGTAAATCAATTCTTGATATCCGTCAGAAGGTCCCATTGGTGTAACTAATATTCCTCCTGCTTTCAACTGATCAGTCCATGATTTTGGTACTTCCTTACAGCTTGCACTACTAATAATTTTATCAAAAGGTGCCTCTTCTGGCAGACCATTACTACCATCACCGAGAATTAGATGAACTTTCTTGTCGTAACCCGCTTTCTTCAAGTTATCTTTTGCAAATTCGTAAGTTTCTGGCAAATATTCTATGCCAATTACTTTACCCCTTTCTCCAACTATTTCTTTTATATAAGCAAGCAAAATTCCTGATCCGGAGCCAATCTCCAAAACTTTATCTCCTGGTTTCAATTTTAGGGCAGACAAAAAGACAGCATGCATGTGTGGTGCTGAAATTGTGACGCCACCAGGTATTGGTAGTGGCATATCAATGTATGATGAAAATCTTGTTTCTTGTGAGACAAAATACTCCCTCTTTACTTTCAGCATGGCTCTTTTGACAGCAGGATATTTTATATAGCCTAGCCTGTCCAGGTTTTCTACTATTTGCTTCCTTCGTTTGAAGAATTCCATCGTTTTTTATTTAGAGAAACAGATTTTAATATTATGCATAGTTTTGAAAGGGTTGCCCAAAATATAAGAGATATCAAGGTACAGGGGGCGAAACAAATTGCCATATATGCTTTGGAATATCTTAAATCTTTTGCTAAAAAAAATGGATTTGGTCTTAAATTCGAAGTTGCAGCAAATATTTTGGAAAATGCAAGGCCAACTGCTGTGGTGTTGCATAATTGCTTAGAAATTGTGAGAAAAGAGAAGACCTTAAGTTCCATAAACGAATTGATACGCTATCTAGAATCAACAAGCAAAAAAATTGCGACTTACGAAGGAAAAATTATCAAAGATAATGACAAAATTATGACTCACTGCCACTCTGGGGAGGCGATGAGTTTGATAAAAGCCGCTTGGGAGAAAGGAAAGAAGTTATCACTTATTGCTACAATGACTGACCCAATCCATCAAGGTGTGATGACTGCGAAGGAATTGGCAAAAGAAAAGATTCCTGTGATTTTGATTGAGGATTCTGCTGTTGACAGCTTTATGAAAGATGTGAATATGGTGATAGTAGGTGCTGATGCAATAAGGAAAGAAGGAGTTGTTAATAAAATTGGAACTAGCTTGATTGCTAAATCTGCTTACTTGAACAGAAAACCGTTCTATGTAGTTGCAAACATGCTGAAGTTGGATAAAAGAAGAAAATTCAGAATTGAGCAGCGACCAACAGGCGAAGTATACCACAATCTTAAGGGTGTTAAAATCAAGAATCCTGCTTTCGATATAACACAATGGAGATTTATCACAGCAGTAGTTACCGATAAAGGAGTTAAAACACCAAATGAAATATTGGGGATGCTGAAATGAAAACAGAATGGTATGTTGATTTTGTAGATTTGAATTATAAACCAAACAAAACAGATTTAGTTTGCCTATTCAGAGTAGAACCAGATAAAGGAATATCGATGAAAGAGGCTTCTGGCAGGGTTGCTTCTGAAAGTTCTGCTGGAACTTGGACTACTTTGTACAAATTGCCAGCACGTGTGAAAAAAATAATGGCTAGGTGTTTTGAAATTAAAGGAAATTTTATAAAAGTTGCTTACCCAATTGATTTGTGGGAACCTGGTAATGCACCGCAATTGTTGAGCGGAATAGCAGGAAATATTTTTGGGATGAAAGCATTGGACGGATTGAGATTGATGGATGTTTCTCTGCCGAAAGAATATTTGAAACATTATAAGGGGCCGAAATTCGGATCAAAAGGTATAAGAAAAATTCTGAAAGTGAGAAAAAGGCCGATTACTGGTGCTGTGCCTAAACCGAAAATTGGTTACAGTGCAAAGGAACATACAAAAATTGGTTTTGAAACTTGGATGGGGGGGTTTGATTTAGTAAAAGACGATGAAAATTTGACTTCAACTTCTTTCAACAAATTTGAGGAACGTGTGAGATTGATGTCTAAAGCAAGAGATAAAGCTGAAATAGGTACAGGAGAAAGAAAATCTGCTCTGCTAAACATTACTGGTGAAACGAATGAGATGATTAAGCGAGCCAAGCTTTTAAAAAACTATGGATTGGATTTTGCAATGATTGATGTTGTTACAACTGGCACTGCTGCTGTACAAACTTTACGGGATGTTTGTGCGGATCTTGGATTGGCTATACATGCGCACAGAGCAATGCATGCTGCTTTTGATAGAACATATAATCAAGGAATAACAATGTTTTTCCTTGGAAAAATTATGCGAATGATTGGAATTGATGAGATTCATGTAGGTACAGTTGTTGGAAAACTGGTTGGAACTAAACATGAAGTCAAGAGTATTGCTGATATGCTAAGAAACCCCCATATAAAGAAAGCAAAAGAAACTTTGGAACAGAAATGGTATAACATAAAACCTGTGATGCCTGTCTCATCTGGGGGTGTTCATCCTGGACTGATTCCAGACATAATGAAAGTTTTGGGAACTGAATGCACAATTTTGGTTAGTGGAGGCGTACACGGTCATCCAAAAGGAACTCGTGCTGGAGCCAAGGCTGCTATGCAATCCATTGAAGCATCAATGAAAGGTATTCCTTTAGATGAGTATGCAAAGAAACATGTTGAACTTAGACAAGCTTTAGATAAATGGGGTTTCAAGAGGCCGAAGTAAATGAAAAAGCATAGAAGAATTGAATCAAGAAAATATTTGATATCAGTAGTTTTGATTGGTATAATTTTAGGTATAAGTCTTGCCTACTTAAAAAATTTAAGTCCTAAAATTCCTTCCGTTTTTGAAAATTTAACAAATAGATGCTTCACAGATTTAGATTGTACTTGGAAGATTACCAATTGTTGTACTGAAAATGCTGGTGGAAGTTGGGACTGTATAAATAAAAGAACTTACACTCTAATTGATTGTGAAAAATTCTTAATTTTATGTCCTCAAGTCATTTCACCAAAACCTGGATTTGATTGTTTTTGCAACAAAGGAAGTTGTGAACCAACGTATGAAACTAAAAATTAAATTTCTTAATTTAGAAACAGGTGGCAATCCTGTTGTTACTTTAAGTAGAGATGATGCTGAAGATCTTGGAGTGAAAGCATCAAATAGAGTATGGATTGAATATGGTAAAAACAGATTAACTGCAATTGTAAACATTGTCACTAAATCTATTCCAAGAGGTATCATAGGTGTTTATGATGAAGTTAGGGAAAAACTGAAACTCAAAGAAAATGATTACATAGAGCTCGACATAGCGAAATATCCAAATTCTCTGCAGTACATTAGAAATAAGTTGCAGGGCAGAAAACTAACTTACGATGAAATACACGAAATCATCAAAGATGTCATTGAAGGGAACTTAAGTGAGATAGAGATTGCGGGATTTGTTACATCTTTGTATAATTTTGGATTAGATTTGGATGAAGCAGCTAGCATAACAATGTCTATGGTAGAAACTGGAAATAGATTGAAGTTAAACAGGCCTGTGATCGTCGACAAGCATTCGGTTGGCGGTGTGCCTGGAGATAAAACTACATTATTATTAGTGCCTATAATCGCAGCTGCAGGTTGTACAATCCCTAAAACTTCTTCTCGTGCAATTACTTCAGCCGCTGGTTCGGCTGACAGAGCAGAAGTTTTGATGCCTGTTGAATTTGATATAAATGAGATGCAGAGAATTGTTGAAAAAACTAATGGCTGTATTATTTGGGGAGGGTCGTTGCATCTTGCACCAGCAGATGATTTGTTTATTCAAGTGGAATATCCTCTATCTATTGATCCGCTTATGTTGCCGTCAATAATGTCAAAGAAAAATTCTGTTGGCGCCACCCATGTAGTCATAGATATACCAACTGGCAGAGGAACAAAAATAAAAACTATTGGTGATGCTGACTTGCTTGCAAAAGATTTTATTGAATTGGGAAAGAGACTGGGAATGAAAGTTGAATGTGCAGTAACTTTTGGTGAACAACCATTGGGTTATGCGATAGGACCTGCGCTGGAAGCTAAGGAGGCATTAGAAATTTTGATGAGAAGAAAAAATACGACAGATGTTATTGACAAAGTTACTCATGTAGCAGATATGTTACTGAAGATGGTTGGGAAAAATAGCTATAGTGCTTTGGATATTTTAAAATCTGGCAAGGCCGAAGAAAAAATGAGAGAAATAATTTTTGAACAAGGTGGGGATATGGAAATAAAACCAGAAGAAATTAAGATAGGCGAATACGGAATGGAGGTTAAGGCAGAAAAATCTGGTGCTGTTTTGTGGATAAACAATACTGCATTGGTAGAAATGGCCAGAGCTGCTGGATCGCCTAAAGATAAAGGAGCTGGAATCTTATTGAACAAAAAGGTTGGTGATTCTGTAAAAGAAGGCGAGATACTTTTGACAGTTTACGCAGAAAATTCTTCAAAATTGGAAAGAGTTAGTAGAGTTATGAAGGATGAATCAATATTCGGAATAGGCGATAGGATGGACATGCTTATACATGAAGTTAAAGAAATACCTGTGACTAAGAAAACTTTCATTTTGGAAAGATAAAAAAGAAAGAGATACTACTTGGAAAGTAATATCGAAATTGTTGAAACGTTCAATTTCCCTCTATCTGGAGTTTCTCTTTCTTCTGTTCCAATCAGTATGTCCTTGATCTTGACGTCTTGTGCAAATCTTCTTCGAACAATTTCTGCTACATCCACTGCACGAGAAATTGCTCGTCCTCTTGCTCTTATGTTTACTTCCTTTTGTCCATCTGTAAATTGTGTGATTACAGCCAAGACATAGGCCATAGACGGCTTTTTTCCTACGAATACTGTATTATCTTGTTTATCTTGTTGTTCTGCCATTGTTTTACCTCCTAAACGTAATTCTGAAATTTGAGATTGCTTATTTATTATTAATTGTGACACTTAAAAAGTTTTTCTTTATATCGAAAAACAGCAAATTTAATTTAAGAGAAGCGGTTGTTTTAAATGGATGTCAAAACAGAACTTGACAGGGTTGTTCAGGAAATCAATAAAACTAAGGATGAAATAATCGAGAGGGGTAAAAAAGGACAGAGTTATAACGATCTTGTTGACAAAGTAGGAAAGTTAGAAAACGAAGAAGCAAATTTGAAAAGATTGCTTGCTAGTGGAATAACTGTGAAAGAACCTGGTCCTGCAGGTGGTCACTCCAGTTCTGTAGCAGCTGCTGCAGTTCCTGAGGCTGCTATTGCTACTGGTGTAGCTGAAGGTCTAAAACGAGGTTTGAACAAAAGTTCGAAACTAATACCTATTTTAATCGGGATTATTATTTTTGTTGTATTCTTTCTTCCAATTCTTGATGTCTATGCCTTCAACAATAGACTTCAGATTGGTTTGACACTTTCTCAAGGTATTAACACTATTAAAAATTCGTGGGATAATTTTTGGTGTCGACTGAGCTATGGTGGTTCAGAGGCTGCATGTGAACCAGGACCAACAGTAAGTCCATTTACTGAAGTTTTAACTTCAAAAATGACTATAGACACTGTAATTTATGTTGGAACACCTCTATCTACTGACATTAACTTAGAATTTAAAGGTGAGGATGAACCTGTCACGAATGTCAGGCTAGATAGAGCATCGATAATAGACGTAACCAAGCAACAAACTGTTGCGAGATTGAATCAGGATAATCCCAATGCTATTTTGTTTTTTGAACCGAAATCAAACGAATGTGTTACTGCACCGTGCATTTTGAACATAGATTCGAGAATAAAAACTATCAGTACTTGGGTTGAGTGGACTAATGACAGTGCTTTATTGGAGAAAACCTGTACCGATCAAACGCTCAAAAATCTTCTTTTTAGTTTCGCCTTCCGCTATGATTATTCATCAGTTGGCCATTTGAAAAATATATTAATCACATCTGATTCAAAAGACAATAAAATAACACAGCCTACAGAAAAAACAATCCTTGGGCCTGTTAGTGTTGATCTTCAGCCACAACCCGAAGTATTTGTTGTAACCTCCAGCGGGACAAATACACTAAGTTTGTATATTGAAATCAAGAATAATGGAGATGGTTCAGCTGTAAAGGTTACTGACTTGAAGATTACCCAGCAACATGATCCATCAGCACCTGATTTAAACTTTGCTGGGTTAAATTCTGCTGGGAAAAAAATTTGCACATTCACTACAACACAACAAGATGGAGTTGTGAGTTTTGATCCATCATTAATTCCTTCCTTGCAACCTAGAGCTGGGAATTCTCATAGAATAAATTGCCAGTTAGATTTAAACAATATCTTAAGCCAATCTGTTCAGAGAGTGGAATATGTTCTAACTCCTAGTATAAACTATACTTATGAAATAAAATATGAAAAGTCATTAAGCACCAAGTTCAGAACTCCTACATGTTGTCAATTTGAAACAGCTTTCTGCTAACTGCATTGGTTGGTCAGAAGGATTATAGGATTATAGGAAGTATCGCTACTTGTTACTATGTAGAAATTCAATTTGATGAATCTAAAATCTGTTGTTCCATCATAGACTGGATATTTTTCTGAATTATCTGTTATACTAATCAATACCCTTACAGCTACTGCAGGTTTGCTCGTATCAACTTCTATATTTCTATCGGTAATTTTTACTTCAACTAAGCTGTCAGACAGACTTGATTCTAATGAATCTAATTTCTCATTGACCTTTTGCGTTATCGCATCTGCTGAAGAAGAACCAGCCTCGGCAATTGCTTGCTGAACTACACTTTCTATTCCATCTGAGTCAATAAAATTTGCCTTACCTCTCTGAAATAGATCAAAAAATTTCATCTGATACTCAGAAGAAAAATTGCCATTATCTGAAATTGAATAGAAGTTGACCCTTCTAATTCCCAATTTTTTGGAAGCTATCGCACTTACTTTAATGATGTCGCCGGAATTTACTATCGATACATCGTTGTACGTTGGCATGATTGAAATATCATATGAAAGTGCTGATGCATACTGATTCAATTTGTCTTTAGTTGCAGATGATAGATTATCCAAAGGATTTGTTGGAAAATCAATGGTGCTTGTATAATATCTCCAGTATGGTGCACAATTATAGGATCCTATTGTTAATTTATCATACCCGCCTTTTCTTGCGACATCATAAGATGCTTGATAGAATGAGTAATCTAATGCTTGCTGCATTGAATTCTTTATGAATTCCATGAGGTTGACTGACTCAATTATGTCTGTCTCTCTTACTGCTATTTGCAACACAGAAGTTTTTGTTATGAAGTTAGAAACGTAAATTCCTTCTGCTATTAAAACTACTGCTACTATCGCTAATGCAAATAATATTATGCCTCCTTTCAATTAATCACCAGCGTTAATGTTTCAGTAAGTTTTGACGGGTTGTAAGGCAATGGAATTTTTGCTTGGGTAGAATTGAATTGATCTGCATTGCACGTACTGCTTTTGAACAAAGCATTTGTAGATGAATAAAGTATGTAGCAATCGGACAATTTGTCCAATCGATATTTCAAATTGTCTATGCTTGATGGCTGTCCAGTTGCAAGATAATCAGACAATAATCTAAATACTGTTACTTGATTGTTTCTTAAGGAATTTGTATCGGTTGTAGTCGAAGACAGGAATGCGAGTAACTCTAATTGGACGTTGCTGTATTTGTTTTGCAGTTCTATGGTCTGTATAAAATGTATTCTTAAGAAAAGTATTGGGAGTAATGCAACAAGGACTATTGCTAATACAAAAACTATTCCTACGAGTGCAATTTCAATTCCAATAAACGCTTTCATCTCACCACTCCATCAACCCCACTGTTAACCTACCGATGTGTACATTGCCAGTTGAATCCTTGATTGCTACAGGAAAACCTTTGATACTAGTCCCTGTTCTGGATGCAAACTCGATCGAACATTTCTGTAAATCCCAAATTTCCCAAGGGCTAAGGGATGGAATTCTGAAAATATAAGAAAAATCTATCTTGACATTGTTCAAAAGGCAGTTCTTTAAAGTTGCGAAGTCGAAAGGTGAAGATGTTAGAGGTCCTGAAATTGTCGTAGACCAAACCTCGTTTGTTTCTAAATCGACGATAACTGTGTACCCATATGAATTAGGATAACCGAGCTCAGGAAGGGCGGAAGGTGTTGACAAAAAATTAGATTGGTCTACAGAACCCTTGGTCAAAATTGAATCCAGTTTGCTTTTATCTAGTACTGCTCTGAATCTATGAGCAAATGGATCGTTTAAATCAGATAAATCACTGGAAATTAATCTTTGATTTCCGATAATTACTTGAGCTAGATTGATTGCATCGTTTTCTACTCCGGCCTCTTGAGCTATTGTATGCACGTCTATGTAGTGTGTATAGAACAAAACAAAAAGTAGTACAATTACTCCTATCATTATCAACTGTACCATTGTTGACGATGGTGTTAATGCAATACCTTTACTTTTCATTTAATCACGTAATCCTTGAATAGAGTAAATATAATGCTGGTCTTGTGTAAATTTGCTGATCGTAAACGTGTTCACATTAGTAAAGGACGCTTCTGGATCTACTGCGGATTTCCCATAAGAGCCATAACTCGGAAATTGGTATCCGAAGATGGTTGATCTGTCAACTTCTTGTCCGTCTTTAAGTCGAATAATGTTGACTGTTCTATTTGTAACAGTCAAATCGTAAGTAAACGTGTCTGAGGGTGTATAAAATATTTTTATTTCGTCTGGAGCTCCGCCTGTAACTGTAATGAAACTTGCTATGTCTCTTACAACAACTTCAGAAGATTGCAAACTAATCAATGCAACCATGTCGCTTACTGCACCGCTCATTATCATGTAAAAAATTACTACTGATATAAAAGTTGAAAAAACTAGAAAAAGTGAGTCAGTTAGTTTGGCCTGGCCTCTCATATTTTAAAATTTATTTTACTCCAATTAATGCTTTGCACTCAGTAATTGATGGACCGTTGCCATCGCTCACTCGAATGAATTGCTCACAGCCAGATGTAGGTGCCTTACCACTCCAATCGTATGGCGTACTACCAAACCCTCCCTTCCACCATTCAGTGCAGTAGTTAAACAGTTTTGAGTTGCATACAATCTGATTGGCTCCTGTTTTAGAAAAATCAATCCATTTGAAAAATATTGCCATTGTAAAGAATAGAAGTATGCCTATGAGTACTACAATAAAAATTGCATAAGGGGCGACTCCTTTCATAATAGATATTTTGAATTCTATAATAAATTATCTAAACAAAACTGTGCTGCAATCTGTATCCCTGATAGGATCTTTAGGCATGTCTGGATCAGGTTGAAATACATCGCATTCTCTAGCAAAGTCGCTGTAAAAAGTATCTGCCGGTTTACAACTATCTTGATAGGCGCAAGCAGACCACTTACTGCAAAACTCAAGCAACTTTGCATTGCAATAAGCCTTATCTACTATACCATATCCTTTCTGCCATGATATAATTAACCACAAAACTAAAATTCCAACAACAATTACTCCTAAAATTATTGCTACAATGTAGGGTATAGGCATTTCGCCTTTTGCCATCTTTCCACTTATCCTGTTGTTGTGGTTGTGGTAAAACCTAATAATTGCTCACAGTATGGCCTTTGTGGTTCAGTAATGCGTATATCAGAACAGCCGGGAGCAAATTCATCCCAAGTATAATCAGTTCCATCAAATTTTTTCGGTACAGACGTCCAAGCTGAGTTTGCCCATGTCCTACACCAATTACTTGCTTTAACATTGCATTCCGCTTCTGTAGCTTTTCCTCCTCCACCGCCGCTTAATATGAAAAACCAATAGCCAATAACACCAACAACAACTATGCCAAGGATCAAAGCAATTATGTAGGGAATTGCCACTCCTTTTTTCATTTATCCCACTTAATTTTATTTATTGAAGACAGTATTTATAATGGTTGCTTGTAAAATCAGATTAGCTTTTAGTGTATAGCATATTCACGTTGTAAACGAAATAATTTATATCTTCATCAGAATTGAATAAATAGCTGTAACTATTGCAGTAAATGTCTAATCGATATGGACTTTGATAAACTGTTGTTGATCGAGACAGTCCTTGTGAAGAATCGCAAGCTATACGTGTATCTAGTGCTGGCCCTCCTGGAGGAAGATTTACAGAATAAACTACAATGTGTAAAATTGGAACATCTGTTCTTGATGGATCGGGTCTAACTGCCTTAAAGACCCAATTCGTTTCCCCACCTAAGCTTATTCTATTAAGTAGGGATTCTACATTTGCAGAATCCCATTGAATAGTTGGTGTTTTCACAATTCCTGGATCAAGCTTTGTATAGTTCGGTTCATTAGATACATGCGATGCTTCGAATCTTCCCAATTCAACAAGACCTAAAGGCTTGATGGATATATCGAAAGTATCAACATATATTGGAATCGCTTTAATCGTTGCTTTCGTAATTGTATTAGAGAATTTGTATGAACCACCCATGCTACAATCTGCTCTTGTGGCAGAACTAATTAGAGAATCAGAAACTATTAAAATTTTGAAGGTGCCAAAACCCTGTCCCTGTAAAAGAGAGACAATTTCATTATACAATAGTTGCGGGATGTTTATAGTTGATAAAATGCTATCCAAAAAATTACCTTGGGCATTTTTATCCAGAATACAATCAAAAACTTTTAGGACATCCTTGGATATTGTATGCCTCTCATTTGTAATTACTTCGACTGGGTATTGCTGGGAATACCATCCACATAATTTGTTGTCTGATTTGAAAACATCTGGTACATCGCCGCAATACTGCAAACCACAGCTAACCGACTCGCCTGCATTATTCCACGTCAGATCATCAAGCCTAGAGTCTCCACAACCATATTTACATCTGTTATAGGAACATAGAATTGCTTTTTCTAGACTTGGGTTTAGAGATCCATCCCCAGACCAGTTCCATCCAAGTAATTGTGCTACTTTTTGAATACCCAAAAAAGAAACGACTAAGGCACCACTAAATACTACTATACCGAAGATGACTGGTAATGAGATATTTGCTCCCTTTGCCATCGCTATCCTCCAAAGAATAATCTGCAAATATCGCCGAGAATAGGTACGTTAGAGCAGAGCATACTTTTGAAGCCCCTAATTATATCATCCACCATTTTAGATATTGAAGCTACCAATTTGCCAAAACCATACCAGAGAAGTATCAACAATGTTATTGCTACTAATAAAGTTAGTATCATTGCTAGAACCTTACTTGTCATCCCTTTATCCATAATATGAATTTATTTTACAATTGATTTAAGTATAATATCTGTTACTAATTTCCAAGCGGCTGTGTTGAATAGGAATAGCATCACTATCATCAAAATCAGGAATATAACTGCTGCGATGATGTAAGTAGATACACCTTTCATGGTGATATCAACCCTGTTACCGGAATTAGTGCTCTGAATAACGAAAATATAAGCAAGAAAATTATTGTGTATATAATTAGACTTAACATCATAATCTTTCCTAAGGAATATCTCTTTAGTAGATTTTCGTCCCCATTATTAATTTGACTAAGGAAAATTGCAAGCATACCAACAACTTCCATCATATAGATACTGACTATTATTTGAAAAATATGTACTGGCATGATCTTATCAACATTGATAATTGATGTTAACAACCCACTTCCTGCTGTACCAAGGGGACCATAATTCCCGAATCCTTGGTAAATTTTTTCGATTGCGCCTTTAAGTGCAATCAATATTTCAGCTATCATTGCGGTTATTGCAACTACTATACCTGCTGTTAGTGGAGCTAGAAGGACTGCCTGCAGCTGCATAGTTGAAGTTGTCTCTCCGAGTACATCCTTTAATTCTTCTTCTACTGAATGTGCGTCTTTTAGATAAGTGGAAACAGAAATCATAGACTTCGACACAAACTGCATCCCTTTTTTGGAAATTTCTACAATTGAAAGCATTATTGCTTCTATCATTCGAGATGGATATTGTTTAATTGCTCCATTGTTATCATCAAATACTGCTTGTTCGAATGTCATCCCAAATGTTTCAATATTGTACAAAATTATTTCGAAGAATTTAGAAATTCTCAAGTTCTTTATTTTTGGAGAAATATCTTTTAGTGCCGTCTCCAAAGGCATGCCTCTTGTCAGCTGGTTACCTAGCTGAAACATAGCTTCTGCAAATTCGTTTTCTACATTTGAAACTTCCTCTCTAATCTTAAGTTTGGATTTGACTGAAAAGACAGAATATATCACTATGCTTAAACCTATCCCCCAAGTGATAATTAAAGAATATAATATGAGATTGATACTAAATTGCTCCTGTGTTATGAAAATCAAATAAGAACCGATTGATGTAGAACTGATGGCAATAATCAGGGAAATAATGAAAATTTTGTCAAAAAGCTTTTCTCTTTTGAATTTGGGGTGCTTGGAAATATCAGTCTGATGGAACGTATAGGGTCTTCTTTCCAAAAAGGTTTTCATCAACAAATATACCCCAATAGGCAACAGAATATCGTATCCAATCGCTATAAAAACTGGTTGAACTGCATCTGGCAGGAAGAGGCTCATTATTGGCAAAAATATCAAGCCGATAATTGGAAGCAATATACCCATAGCATTTAAAACTGCAGTCGGAGTGCGTAAGTCTTGTGCATAATGTTTCATCTTTTCTTTGATCCCATTCAGAGCAATATCAACTGCTTCATCCAAGGTTTGCTCAACTTTTACTGCGCTTTCAAACGAAGAACTTTTGATTAGATAGATTGCTTCAGTAAATTCTTCGTTGTTTTTTTTCCATTTATCTATAAAAGTATCCAATGCTGCATCCATTGAATCGAATTTTCTTGTATAAACATCCCAAAGCAATTTTCTCAAATCAAAAGCAAGTGCCCCAGTTAAATTTTTAGCCGCGAACCTCACTGCGTTTTCTATATTTGGGGATATTCTCATAGAGATAGTCATATAAATGATTGTCATTATCATTTCAGCACTCGACCTGATCCCAAAAACAGTTGAATAATGAGTTGGGTAGTCGAACAAATAATAGAAAGTTAGGCCGGCGAAAACCAAAATCACTAAAAGAACGGAAGAAACAAAAAATCCTAGAAAGAATACTAATATTGAAGGTATTACAAGCATCAATAATGTCGCTAGAATTGCGAAAGAGAAAGCTGCTTTTGCTGTAATGTTCATGTGGGAAAATTCTATGGCTTCCTGATAATTTTTTGCCAAAGAAGACCAAGGAGGAATAGGAAAAATTTTTACAGCAAGGTTACAAGACTTTTCATAGATAGATTGTCTGCGAGTTAATTCTTCTTCTTTCAAAAATTCTGTGTACTCTCTGGTTACAGGCATCTAACCTACTCTCAGCTTTTGTTTAAACCATTGCAGCCAGCCTTCGTAGATCATATTAGAATCCAAGTTTCCAACTTCTTGCTTGACACGATCAGAAATTATGTGAAACATATCATTTGCTTCAGTTGTAAAATATGCTTCTAGAATTTCTGGGATATCCAACTTATTTGCATATTCAACCATTGTTTCTTTAATTTTAGTTCTGAGTTGAATGTTATCCCAAACCAAATCCCATGAGCCGTGCCATTCTCTGACTCTTTTTGCAATTTCATTCAAAACTTCTGACTCTCCGTCTGTTAAAACATCAGTCGGTTTCAATCTGTCTTCTTTTGCAGAATATTCCATCAAATTCACAAAGCCACCTTCGTCTGCAGGGTCATTCTTCCATTTTTTCCTCACTTCAGTCAGTTCAGTCACCCTTCTGTATCGATGCAAACCGTCTGGTGATTTCAACACATTACAAATGGTGATCAGATCTATTGCTTTGAAACTTGTTGGCGGTATGCCCAAGTCATTGATGACTCTATCATAAACACCGTAAGCTGATTCACCGTGGATAGTTCCTGCGACTACATTGGCTAATGCACCAATGCGCATTGCTTCAAATAATGCTCTACCCTCTACAGAACGAACTTCACCAACAATTAAAACTGAATCTCCTAATCGTATGGCAGTTCTCAATGCCTCTTCTGCAGGCATTTCAGTCTCAACTTTTGTAATTACTGATCTTGATTTCAATCTCTCTATATTGTAACCCAACTTCCTCATCAATTGAATGCTTAGTTCAAGAGTATCTTCCAAGACAATTAATCGATATCGTCGAATTATTTCAAGCATCATTGCATTTAATAAAGATGTTTTTCCTGATGACCTCCCACCTGCAACTAGTAATGCTCTCCCTCCGTCAATAACAAAACTCATCAGTCCGGCATACAATGGATCGAAATATCTTGCTTTCATGAATAGTGGGAATGTCCAAGGCTTTTCTCTATGCCTTCTGAATGCAAATGATAATCCCTCAGGAGATAATGTTTTAGTTATTGCAGCTACCCTTGCCCTTCCTCCTGGCACAATCAATTCGGTATCGAGAACTGGATTGGCTTCATCTAGAGGTCTTCCAGAATATAGCCTGAATCTGGTTGCCCAGGCTTCTGCATCTTCTTTTGTTGGGATTAAATTAGTTTCACATTCTTCAAAATCTGCATGATAAATATAAATTGGACTTAAACCAATTGGCGAATTTATGTCAATATCCTGAATTTTATCGTCAGCCAACAAAAGCTCCAAAACCCCAAAGCCTGCTGTATATCTTGCAAGTATTGTTGCCATCTCTATAACTTCTTTTCCAGAGAGAGGGACATTCATGCTCCTTGACAAATCTTTTATTAAATCGGTTCCTATGTTTTGGAATACTTCTCTTGCCTTTTCTGGTTCGGTAAATTCGGTTTCAGTTGGTTTATGAGCGACTAAGTACCTTCTTGCAGCATCAAGTATGGAATATTTTTCTTCGGACAATTTGAATTCCTGAGGTGTGATGTGATAGAAATATCTGACTTTGCCTGGAACTCTGAATATTTCTACCAAAATGTTTCCAGATATGTAATATTTTTCTATAAGTTGGCTCTGCTTTGGTGGAATGAGCATGAATCTTGTAAGCATGAAGTTCGGTCTGACGATTGGATTGAAAAATTCTCTGTACAAAGTTCTATCTCCATATCTGAAACGAGATAGTTCAGGTTTTGCAAGCTGAATAAGTGTTGTTCTTTCCAAGATTGCTTTCATTTTTAGCAAACTATGAGTCAAGTAATGGTGATAGCATCTTTTCTGCATAGGTGCAGCTACAGCCATCGCCTTATTTGCTTGGCTAATGATGCGTTCCAGTTTTACATAAGCACCAATAGGATCTTTCCTCAAAACTTCTAAAACCAAAAATTGCATGTCAGCAAGTCTCTTAGGCACATCTCTCTGGCAATCTATCGTTCCCAAGTTGGATACATTGACTAATTTGTCCTCATTCAGAATTTTGTTGTAGGCATCTGCTATCTCGCGCAAGATTTTCGTCTGTTCATAATCGTATTCATTTTCCCTGTTTTCAACGAGAATAAATCTTTCTGCGTCTTTGATCTCTCCCAGCTTATCAATAACAATTGCCATAGTACCTTCAGAATCTTCTATACTTGGAGCAATTACCCAGTTCATGCAGTTTATTCTCAGAATTCCATTCTCAAGTTTGTATTCTACAGCCATACCATCTAATTAATTTATCTATTACTGTTAACAAATTCTTTATTGATGGCAGAAAAAATAACCGATATCAAGGTCCTAGCTAACGAACTGGTAAAAAGAATGAATGAAGACAGCAGAAGGCTGAGGTTGACCGAGCAGAGAATTGATAAATTAGAGAGTGGTTTATCAGCTGTCGAAAAAAGCATGATGAATACTATTGGAGAATTGAAAGTAAGGCTCGATATTATCGCGAATAAAATCAATATGGTGTCGGATAAACTCAATGTGATACAAACTGATATGGACAAAATAAATAAAGAACTGGGAAAAAGGGCGAATAAAATAGAATTGAAAGAACTTCAGTCCTACATAGATTTAATCAGCCCGCTTTCTTCTAAATTTGTGACAAGGGAAGAAATGGAAAAAGAGTTCGAAGATAGATTAGCCAAGAAAGTCTAGAAAGCGTATATTTATTTTATCAAATCAAAATCTAATTTAAGTGTCGAAATGGTTCAACTACCCTTCATAAAGAAAAAAGAACCTGAAATGATTGCTGGAAAAGGTTATCCACCTATTGACAGAGTAAAAGAGATGGCAGGTAGGGGTTTTTCTGAACCAGAAATGATAGATGTATTAAGGAGAGAAGGATTTTCAGCTGAGGAAATTGACAGAGCATTATCACAGGCATTGAGAATTGGTGTAACTAGCCAATCTCCTGCACCTACAGTTAATCCAAATCCTTCGCATCTGCCGACTTTGGAGGAACTTATGCCAACAGAACCACCGCAAGGAAATCCACAAATTCCTGAGACTTCGTTGCCGCAAGATTATTACGAACAGAATTATTCTACTGAAGAATATTTTGATACTTTGATTCAGTCAAGAGTGTCTGGCTGGACTGAAAAGATAAACGAATTTGCTGTCAGGTATGAAGAAATTGAAAAAAGAGTTGCAACAATCCAAGATCAGTTATCTGAACTTTCCAAAATTCGAAGTGGTGAACAGCAAGAAATTCTGAATAAGATTGATGTCTTTAGTGAAACTGTTACTGATTCAAATACAAGAATTACCAGTTTGGAAAGAGCATTCAAAGAAATTCTACCGGCATTGATTGAATCTGTTCGTGGATTGAGTGATCTAGTTCAGAAGATGAAGAAAGAATCTCACTAGTTTCTAACATAATAAATCAGAATTACAAATTATAATTTATGGTATGGACTGATGATTTAGCAGGAGTTATTGAACAAATAGCTTCAATATTGAGTATCCAACCAACATCTTTGATCTGGCCTGGAATTTTAACCAATTTAATTATTCCAATGGTTTTCAATACGGCTGGAATTTATTATTTTCTAACTAAAGGATTAAGGCTATTTGCCTATTCAACGTGGATAAATATTATTTTAGGTCTAATAATAGCATTTCTAGCTTTGCCATTCGGTTGGATTACGTCTATAATCTCCATAGGAATGATCACTGCAATAGGAATTCAAGAGAGATATAATAAAGTTATTTTCCTAGTAGTCATGTTTTTCCTTTATTCCCTTTTGTTTCTGGGGATACAGCCATTTTTCTTTCTAGCTTCTATAGGATTGATTGCTTTAATGACTGGATTTCGCATACATATTTGGACATGGAGAATTGTATTTTGGATTATGTCTGCAACCATTCTTTATTATCTGTCGCCTTATATTATGAGTATACCAGCTTTATTGTCTTTAACTTAAAGTAACTTTTTCATCATTTTTCTTCGTTCTATATCTTCCAACTCTAACTTAGCTTGCATTCTTACTTTTAGACCAATTTTGATTCTTTGTCTGTAAGTGTTAGCGCATGACTCAGAACTGATTAGACTGGTTGGGTCTATTCTTTCAGCATTGCGCAAATTTGCTAAAACTAATTGATTTGCAGCACTATACATTTCCCAAGTTTTTTCTTGGCATAACTTATCATAATTTGGCCTTTCAAGTATGTAATCCAAAAAGCCCATCGTAATCACTAGACAGTAGTCGTTTTAGCATCTATTTAAATATTTCTATTATGTGGTACTTATTACAAAAAAATTCTAAGCATATTTAGCTGATTGATATGCCTGTTTAAGTTGATCTCTTTGCAATTCTAACTTTTGTGACAAATCAGTTAGCTGATCAATTTTGTTTTTGATGCTGTTAATTTCTGCTGGTCTTAAATTCGGATTGCCTAGCTGGTTCATTAATTGTGTCCTCTTATCAGTTATCAAATACATTTCTGAATTGATCCTATCTAATTGTTTTTTATAATGAGTATAAACGGTGTATTCACCTTGATGCCTTCTAACAAAGCCGAAGGCATAGAATCCACCACCTCCGAACAACATGACGAGAAATAGAAGATAGGCCCAAATCCCTCCTACTCCTAGTGTAAATTGAACGAATCCTAAGAAAATTCGACTTGGTAATGTCATAAATGCCATTGCAAAAGCCACAACCGCCTCTATTCCAGTAGTCATTCTGAATATTCCTATGTTTCTTAGTATCCCAAGAATGATTGCATACAATGCGATAAAGGGAACTAGGAAATTAAAGACAAAATTTCTTAAATTTTGATTAGGTTGCCAATCAGAAGGCAGAGCCAAGACTTCTTGCCAGAAAAAATCACCACTAAACCAATCTCCTAACTCCAATGCTTGAGCAAAAACTGGCGCTACAAGCAAAAAAAATGTTATAACAAAACTGACAATTTGAAAAGATTTCTTCATTATCAATCAATTAATTTTTCTTTTAGAGAAATTTAAACATTAGTGAAACCAGATAATAATTATGGCATTAACAGATGTTCTCGGAATAACTGATCCGCAAAGCTTGCTATATAGTTTTTTGCTCCCAGCAATACTGGTTTTTGCCATACTTTGGGGTTTGTTGCAAGTAATCAACATCTTCAACAGAAGAATTAACCTGATTCTTGCTCTTGGTTTTACTATTGCTACTGGTGCCGGTGGAGGATTTGCAATAATTTCTCGATATATTGTGATTCTCGGCCCTGTAACTGCGGTTGCACTATTCATTATTTTGTTTATTGTTGGCGGCGTGATGTGGGCAGTTGGACAAGGAAGGTATATTTACTCTGAAAATATTTCATCAACTAAAAGCCTTAAAAAACTAAATGAGGAAATGGAAAAACTATATCGCGAATTAGACCGAACTCGTGATGAATCCAAACGCAGAGCGATTTACGCAACTATCGATGATTTGGACAGACGGCGAAGAATATTAGAAAGAAGAATGAAGTAAACTTAAATTTCTAGCAAACAAAATTTAATTGAGATAAATGGCAAATCCATTTGAAATTGTCATTCAAAAACTAATCAGCCTAGGATTCTATGATTTTTTGTTTCCATTCATAATTACAGCTGCGATATTTTATGCATTGCTGAGAAAAACTAAAGTTTTAGGCGAGTCTCCTGCTGTGAATGCTGCATTAGCCCTGTCGGTAGCGTTCTTAATTTTTGGTTATCCTGTTATAGTCGGGTTCGCTTTAGGATCTTCCCTATCTGTGTTCTTCACGCAGGGAACAGTCTTTATTTTGATATTATTGATGGGATTTTTAGTAGCCAGTTTCTTCTATCCAGATTTGGGAAAATTTTTGTCAGAAGCATTTACAAGAAGAACGACATTGATGGCAATGGTAGCATTGGCTATAGCCTTATTTGTCACAAGTGGTTTGGTGAATGTTTTTACTTTCGGTGCTGGTCAACCACAACCAGGATCGCCACCTTCTGCGCCGGTAGATGTTATAACTATTAGCTCAGCCATTATAATATTTGTAGTGTTGATAATAATTGCAGCAGCAACAATGAGGGGGGTATGAATGGCATCACCATTTGAAACAGTAATCTTGAAGCTAAAAGACCTCGGAGCATTCGAATTTCTCTTCCCATTTATGTTAACAGCTGCTATTTTTTATGGATTGCTTAGAAAATCACAACTTTTTGGTAAAGCAGATGAAAACGTTGCTGTGAATGCAATAGTCTCGTTAGTTGCTGCTTTCATGGTTTGGGCTTATCCAATTTTGGCTGGGGTTAGCGTACAGACGCAGTTGTCAATATTCTTCTTCAATGGTGCAATAGCAATTTTAACAATAGTGGTGGGGTTGCTGATCATTAGCATGTTCTTTGGACCTGATTTGAGTACAACACTTGGTAGCAAAATTAGTGGGAGCAAGTATATGGGAGCTATACTAATTATGGGATTATTAATTGGCGGTGCTATACTGATTTCCAGTGGGCTTGTTTCGGTATTCCTGCCTCCTGGATTTGCTGAAAGTTTGACTAATGAGACGACATTAACAGCTATAGTTTTGATAGTCCTGGGATTGACTGTTGTATTTATCATATTCCCTGGTGGTGGAGGCAAATAGGGAATAATTATGGCTCTTATAGGAATATCTGAATTGGTTGCTGATTTAAAGGCCTTAGGAATTTTTGATTTCTACTTACCTTTTGTAATTCTATTTGCAATGCTTTACGGGCTGCTGACCAAATCAAAAATATTTGGAAATCCAAGCGACAACAAAAGTGTGAATAGGATAAATCTTGTAATTGCGTTGTCTGCGGCATTATTCGTAATGGCCTACACTCCAGTTGGACCGGCTGCCATTTCGTTAGGAACCTTTCTTTCACAGTTTTTTGGTGGAACTTTGATAATTTTGGTTACAATTCTGTCCTTTGGCTTGATTCTTGTGCTTCTTGGAGCAAGCATGGGTAAAGATTTAAGACTAGAAAGTGGGGTTAAGATGGTAATTCTTTTGGTAGCCATTCTTGTAATTGGGATTTTCGTTTCCAGTGGTGGATTAGCATTATTCCCTGGTATAGGCAATTTCCCAGATCAAATAAACAATATATTACCTGGTGTGAATACTCAGGATTTAGCCATTATAATATTGGTAATCCTAACCGGTATCGTATTTTGGATAATAACCAGAGAAGATAATGAAAATAAAAGAAAGGGGAAAAATCAAGTCGGTTGGGAATTAGCACCCAGATATGAGTGACTAATTCCTCCATCTTGGCTTAAATTTTAAATTTTTTGTCTAAGCAGCCGCTGGAATACCTTTGTAAGCTTCGAAACCTTTCATTGCATCTTGTATTAAGTCACTGTATTGTACTCTGTTTTTCTCTAAATCTGCTATTACTTTGTTAGCCATTATCATATCAGCTCTGTATTGCTGAATTATTGAATTTTTATTTTCTAGATATGAACCTAAATATTGGCCAGCAATTTTTGCAAGAGCAGGTTTACTAGAAGATTTTCTCAAGAATCTTTCGTAATCTTGGAACTGTTCGAATATTAGTTCGTATCTCTGGAATCTCTCATTAAAATCAGTTGAGTATAATTCCTTAATTGCAGCTAAATTTTGCTGCAATGCAGGTACGAATTTTCCTACTTGCTGTAAATCAGGATCTACTCGTCCTGATGTAAGCGTTGAAAGGCTTTGGCCTAATTGTTCAAAGGTAGGAACAGCGGGAGCTGTTTGACCTTTTGTTGCCATATTTTTTTCACCTTGCATATTGTTACTACCGATAAGTATTTAAATATATCTATTCTCTAGAATATACTTCCAAAAAATCCCTCTCTGTATAGTGTAATTTGCCTGGAATTACCATTACAGCCGGTAAATCCCTGAAATGGCTACTTAAGATATCCTTTAAAGGCTTAAATTCCTTAGTGCAACTACCCCCTAATCTGCCTATAATCAGGGTTTCTGTATTGTCTGGTAACGCATGCTGTCTAAACTTACTTTCCATGCCTAAAAGTATGCCTACAGCTTCTTGCGGCAGCATATACCTATTGCCTGCAGTATCTATATCCAGCAGTACTAGCGTGTGCAGACCATTTTCCTTGTTGGTTTTTATGGCATCATATACTGACTTGGGCAAAATTCCCTTAGTTTTATCAGGAAAGGGTATTGTCACAGTCTGGCCAAATTTGTATATATGTAACCCGGTTTCAGCTATGGCAGAATAGATTGAAGCATTATGCACAATGCTAATTCCTATACCCAATCTATTGGCTTCGGCTAGTAAGCTAGTGTGAGTTGTGGCTATCAGAGGATCACCTTGGACGAAAATTACCACATTTTTAGCTTTCGCCTCTAGCAGAATTTTGTCAGAATTCTCTTCCAAATCTTTTCTGTCGAGTTTTGTAATTTTTCTATTGATAATTTTCTCTAAATTCTTCAAATTTCCGTGCCAGTAGCTTGTGTATAGCTCGATAAATGCTGCATCTGCTTTCTTAGCTTCTTCTATTCCTCTTAATGTGAGGTCTTTTTCATCATACAAACCGAGACCAATTAAAGTTAGCATAATTCAATAATAGTAGAAAAGCATTTATGAAGAATTGATATTATGGTTAGTTTCGATTTGATCGGTTCAAAGGAGAAATCAGTAGCAATTGTTGAGATTGGTGAAAATGATGATCAGAAAGAAATGGCAGAACAAATAATGAAAAATAATAAAAGCGTAAAATCTGTTTTGAAGAAATTATCAGTAAGACGGGGTGAGTTTCGCTTAAGAGGATATGAACTTATAGCTGGGGATAAAAATACTGAAGTTGTTCATAAGGAACATGGTTACGTTTTGAAATTAGATCCACAGAGGGTTTATTTTTCCCCAAGAGAAGCTACAGAAAGACAAAGAATTGCTGGGGGTGTAAAGTCTGGTGAAACTGTTTTGGTGATGTTTGCAGGAATATCTGCATTAGCTATAGCAATAGCAAAGAAGCAGCCGAAAGTTAAAAAAATAGTTTCTGTAGAAATTAATCTATCTGCAGTTGAGTATGCAAAGGAGAATATTAGGATAAACAAAGTTTCTCATCTGGTTTCTACAATAGAAGGTGATGTTAGAGGGGTATGCAAAAATTTTCCTCAAACTTTTGATAGAATTTTAATGCCTTTACCACTTGAAGCAGCCAATTTTGTGAAAGATGCGATTAATTCCTCGAAGAAAAATGGGATTATCAGCTACTACACTATTGCTGAAAATGATGATTTATCTAAAGATTTGGAGATGATCGAAAAATCCGCAAAACAATTAAATAGAAACATTAAAATTCTAGATAAACAAAAAGTATTGCCATACAGTCCACATAAATTTAAGTACAGGATTGATTTCAGAGTGATATAATGAAAGCAGTAATCTTGTGCGGTGGTCTTGGAGAAAGATTGAGACCTCTAACAGAAAGAACGCCAAAAGTAATGCTAGATGTCAAAGGTAAGCCAATACTTGAATATACTTTGGAATATTTGAAAAAATTCGGTCTTAAAGATATTATACTTTTGTGCGGCCACAAACACGAAGAAATAGAAAATTATTTCGAAGATGGAAGCAAATTTGGAGTAAAAATAAAATATTCAATTGAAAAAGACAAATTAGGAACTGCTGGGGCAATTAAGAATGCAGAAAAATTAATTGACACTGATTTTATCATTATTAACGGTGATGTATTAACTAATTTTCCATTGAATGAATTAATTGCGGCATTCAAAAAAACAAATAGGAATGTAATGACTTTGGTAAAGCCTAATAATCCATTTGGAATAGCAAGAATATCGGAAACGGAAGGAAAAATCTGTAAAATTGATGAATTTGTAGAAAAGCCAAAGATGAAGGAGTGGATAAATGCCGGTTACATTGTATTGAAGCACCCTACATTGGCATTATTCCCTGAAAAAGGTGAGGCAGAAAAAATGGTTTACCCTAAGTTGCAGGAGCAAGGAGTATTGATGGGATTCTTAATTGGAGACAAGTATTTTTGGAAATCAGTAGATTCTATTAAGGACTTGAAAGAATTGAATGCGGGGGTCGCCTAGTCTGGTCAATGGCGCAAGCTTCAGGTGATTAACTAATCGGGAAAAGCTTGTGAGTTAGTCTCTACGTGGGTTCAAATCCCACCTCCCGCATTATGAATAAAATTTTTCTATTTTTTAGATTTATAATCCCAGAAATAAAATATATTTTAGGTGAAATAATGGCACAATCAACAGTTTGGGCTTTAGGTGTTGCCTTAATCGTAATTGGTCTTCTAACTGAATATGCAAACTATGGCGGATTGAACTGGGTTATCGGCGGTGTTGTAGCAATAATCGTCGGTTGGGCAACTAAAAATATGAAAATGTAAATAACAAAAGGCCAAAATTTTAGAATTTTTTAGCTTTTTCTATTTTTCTTTAATTATTCCGAAGCTGTAAATCCGATTTTAGTAATTTCTTTCTTTAAATCATCCACTTTAACTTGTGCTTCATCAAACTCTACTTCAGCTTTCTTTGCATCATAATCTACTTTAGCGCTTTTTACACCTGGTTTATCTTTCAAGACTAACTCGACTGCCATAGCACAAGAACCACAATGCATCCCACCGACGTTCAATGTAATTTTCTTCATCGTCTCACCCCAAAAGATTGATTGTTTGGAAAAGCTTTCTCTCGTTTGGTATACCATAAAAAACTATATCATCATTAATGACCAGAGCAGGACAGTATAGCAGTTTGTGCCTTAAGGCAATATGCGGATTGCTCACAACATCTAATTTTTCTATCTTAATTCCCTTGAATTTTCTCTGTAATCTATCTGCTGCTTTAAAAACTTTCATGCAATGATGGCATCCTATATGGCCAATAGCAGTGACCGTAATCATTCCTATCACTTAACTATTCTTTTTCAGATTTAATATCCTTTTATACATGAAGTAAACTAAAGCAACTATAATGATTATACCTAGAAGATTACCAATGGAATTCAGTAAATTCGACGAAAGAAGGAGACTTTGTAAGACATAATTTTGAGTCCACAGACTTGAAATGTTGAAAAATTGTGTTCCCCTAAAAATAATATAAATTCCGCCAAGGAAAACTAGAAGAATGCCAGACATTAAACTTGTCAAATTAGTTTTAATTCCACCAAAAATTGTAATTGGTCTTCCTGAAATCCATTTGCTGTTATAAATTCTATATTTGTCATAAAAATAGGAAAGAAAGAAAAATGGAATCCATACTCCTAATGCATAGGATAATAATAATGCGAAAGTATAGATCAAGTTCGGTAAATTCGCAGCCAAGAAAAGAATGCTAAACAGAATAGGACCGACGCAAGGAGACCATCCAAGTGTGAATAAAATACCTAACAGATAAACACTCAAAATATTTTTTTCTTTAATTTTGGGTATATTCTTTACTAACGAAAATCCCTTTCCAAAAATTGTCATCAAGCCAAAAACAACAATGAATATACCTGATGCTAGAATAAGTTCTGAATAGTAAATTCTAATCTGTTGACCAAGAAATGAAAAGCTAAAACCAAAAGGAATGAAAACTGAAATAAATCCCAAGAAAAATACAAAAGTATTCTTTGTAAGCTCTTTCTTTTCCTTAAATGAATATGCAAAATATGCAACAAGAAATGGCCCTAAGCATGGTGCAAATACTGTCAACACGCCCCCAATAAATGCCAGAAGTATGGTAGCTTTGTAAAGATTATTTTGTGTAAGATCAATTGCTTGATCAATCTGAGATTCAGAAACTAAGAAAAGAGATGATGTTAGAAAAATTGCAAAAATAATCAAAATTATTAGGAAGTATTTAAAATAGACCATGAAATATCTTAAGCTGGAAGAACTATTAATTTACCAGCACCACTTCCAGTTACCATTCCTTCATGGCCTTCCCCACAGAAAACTGTACAATAAAATAAAAAGGTTCCAGCTTTATCAGCCACAAATCTTACTGTAACAGGTTTACCTATTTCTGGGGATCTTGCAATTACCCCGAATTCAGTTATCCCAATACCATGTGGTACATCTACATCTATCTCATTGATAATTACAGTATCACCATGATTAACTGTGATATTTGGTGGGTCAAATCCATATTGAAAAGCTCTAATAGTAAATTCTTTCACATTACCATGATCCATTGTTGAAATTGGAATTCCAGATAAAACTAGATAACCGTAATATAGGACCAAACCTATCAATGCTAGAAATATTAATTGTAAAGCTATCCTATTCATTTTTTTCTTCTCCCTCTTGTGGACTTTTTCTTCAGTTCAGATTTTATTTCTTCCAACTCTTTAATTTCTCTTTCACTCAATTCTTCTAATTTGGCTTCCCTTTCTTCCAGCTTTTTCAGCTCTTCCATCATCTTTTCTTCCATACTTTTCTTAGGGATTTTAGTTGTAGCAGACATAGCTACTCCTTCTACAGTTTCGGATACGCTGAAATATCTTCGATCTAAGTAGTACCAAAGGAAAACTAAACCGGTTCCTACAATCAGAACATAGAATGGTACGAGTGGTCCTGTACCAGCTCCTGCTGCTGCTTCACCGAACTGCGGGTTTATCAAAGATAGAAGTTCACTCCATACTTTATGCACCATAGAATTTTCCCACCAAGCCTTTCCGTAAATACCTAACATCAAAATAAATATACCAATAGAAGCTAAAGCAAAACCTATTCCCTTTTCTACTTTTTCTTTATGTTTCACTATAGCTACAGTTGCATTTATACCGATTATTCCAGCAATTGATAAAAATAGCAAAGGTATTGCCCTTCCTATACCATGAATAAATCCCAATGAAGCGCCTGCTGATATGTTGGCATAACTAACAATCTGTGCTAGCAAAACATAGAAAGCTGGATTGGGACAACCGGCACCTGCATTCCCTAAAAACAAACCCATGAAAAATGCTTTTAAATAGTCTCCCCCCTTTTGGAAGAATGATGGCATTGCTCCACTATATCCAGGAATTTTCAAAGGAATTAATTTAAGATAAGCTAAACCTAAGAAAAATGCTATTGTTCCAGCAATCAGCCACATATAAAGTGTTGCTTTATCTACACCAATAATTTGACCAATAGAAGCCATAATTACTCCATAAGATGTGATTGTAATTATCAGTCCTAATCCAAACATTACTGCCATTAAAAATCCTTTTTTAGGTTTCTGACCCATCGATAAAGGAACTATAACAAACGCCAGGGGAAGTGTACAAGGCAAGAAAATCATTGATAAACCAGAAGTATATGCTACAATAGCCCAAAAACCAAAATCAGTTGTAGAAATATTTGGATCATAGCTGACTGCAAGCCAAACCATGCCAATAATAAAAACTGAAAATAGTAGAAAGCCTATAATAAGTAAAATCTTTTTAACTTTTTTCTCGCCTTCTGAAACTTCTGTTGTTGCAGTTTCAGTTTGCATAGGTGTTGCCGATGTTGCAACCTTCTTCAGGAAAAAAGTTATTCGGCCTGTCTTAGAATAGTTTGCAATCAATATTGTAGCTATAATTGTCAAAATAAAAAGAGGAGTGTAAAATAAGATGAAAAGATTTGCCCCTGCACCCTGAGCAACATTTAGATAAAATTCTGCAATAACAGGTTTAGTAGAACTAGAGGTTGCTGGAATAAATTCTACAAATAATTTATATGTTCCTGCTTCTTGGAATGTTACATAAAGTATTTCATGACCTTGCTGCGGGTTACTGATTAAAACTCCTTCTTCTGCATGTCTGCCAGTTACAAAATGACCTGTTGCTGAAGGGTGCATTTCATCATGTTCTCCTCCGTGTAAGTGTATGAAATTCTTAAGATCTGTACTAATAGCAAAAGCATGCATGGTTTCACCAAGGTGCATACCCAATGGCACAGGATCTCCTGTAGAAGCATCATCTATATCAAAACCTAAAGTCATCTCGCTACCTGAAACAAGAGTTTCTATACCCTTCCTAAGTACAACATTGTATCCTGAAAATGTTTTTTCTGTTGCAAAATCTGTCTGAAGGATTCTAGAATCTGCAACTCCAACATTTACATCGAAAGCATGAACTTCATGTTCACTATTTCTGACAAATTCTGACCACAGGGTGTATTTTCCATCCTCAGGAAATGTATAGTTGACTACAAAATGACCTGATGCTTCTTGTAATGGATGAATGTGGAAGAAGTTGTTCAAATCATCTCTCACACCAACTATGTGCATAATGACTTCATGATCAATTTGTATGTCAGTAACAGGCACATTATTTTCAGATACATAAAAATCTAATACTACATTTTCACCTGCTAATGGATTCTCATCTGATAATGACAGAGAGACTCGAGATCCAATTTGCGTGTGGGATGTCTCTTCATGTGCTAATACAACTGGCAAAAGGAAAAGTAATGCAACAAATAAAGATGTGATAAAAGCTTTTTTCATAATAATATCTTGTATTTCCATAATTATCATTTTACAATTGTTGAAGCAATCTTCGATCTGTATCTCTTAAGCAAAAGTGAATTAGATGTAACAGAAATGGAACTCATTGCCATTGCGATACCAGCAAATTCTGGTCTTAGAGTGAAACCAAATATTGGGTATAGTGCACCAGCTGCTACTGGAATAAAAATTATGTTATAGAAGAATGCCCAGAAAAGATTCTGCTTAATTTTATTTATTGTTTTTCTACTCAAGTCAATTGAAGTAACTACATCTCGCAAGTCCTCTTTAATCAAAACAATATTTCCAGTCTCAATTGCTACATCCGTACCACTGCCTATTGCGATACCTATATCTGCTTGTGCTAAAGCTGGGGCATCATTTATTCCATCACCTACCATTCCAACAACTTTTCCACCTGATTGCAACTCTTTTATTACTTTGGCTTTATCTTGCGGCAGAACTTTTGCATAAAATTTATCTATACCAAGTTGGTCTGCCATTGCTTTTGCAGTTTTTTCATTATCGCCTGTAATCATAATTACCTCTAATCTCAATTTTTTCAATTCAGACACTGCCTCTTTAGAAAATGGCTTTAGTGTATCTGCTAATGCCAGCAGTCCAAGAATTTTTTTATTCATGACAACAAAAATCACAGTCTTTGCTTCATTTTGCAATTTATCTACGTCAGTTCTGTATTGGGAAATATCTATATTGTTTTTCTCCATCATCATCTCATTCCCTACCATGATTATTTTGCTTAGATAAGTTGCCTTAACACCTAGACCTGGTAAAGCTTCGAAACTTTTCACTGGAGATAATTTCATAGACTTTGCTCTTTCTACAACTGATTTAGCAAGCGGGTGTTCAGAATTCTGTTCTACTAAAGCTGCTAATCGTAAAATATCATCTTGAGATCCTTGATATGCAACAATATCTGTAACTGCAGGCTCACCTTTAGTCAATGTCCCAGTTTTATCAAATGCAATTGCATTCATCTTGTATGCTTTTTCTAAAGCTTCTCCACCTTTAATAAGTATACCATTCTCAGCACCTTTTCCTGTACCGACCATAATTGCTGTAGGTGTGGCAAGACCCATTGCACATGGACAAGAAATTAAAAGCACGGCTGCTGTAAGTAGCAGAGCAGCAGAAAATTGAAACTTAATTAATCCCAAAAATGGCGCAAATCCGTACCAGAAAGCGAATGCAAATGCTGCAATCAATACGACGATTGGTACAAAGTACTCACTTATTTTATCGGCAAGTCTCTGTATCGGAGCTCTGGTTGACTGTGCTTCCTCAACCATCCTGATTATCTGCTGTAGTAGCGTATCTCTCCCAACTTTTGTTGTTTTGAATTTAAGGACCCCATTCTTGTTCAGTGTTGCACCTATAACTATTGATCCTTTTTCTTTAGAAACAGGCATGCTTTCACCTGTAATTACTTTTTCGTCAACTGAAGACCTTCCATCTATCACTATACCATCTACAGGAATTGTTTCACCTGGTTTCACAACAATAATATCGTCAATTTTGACCTGATCGACAGGTATCTGCACTTCTTGACGGTCTCTAATCACTGTGGCCGTCTTTGGTCGTAAATCTAATAGCTTTCTTATTGATTCGCTTGTTTTACCTTTAGCTAAAGATTCAAAGTATCTGCCTAGCATAATGAAAGTTACTAAAGCTGCTGAACTTTCCCAGAACGGATGGTCGAATGCAGGCAGACCTATTAATGGGAAAACAAAAAATCCGACAAAACTGAAAACATAAGCAGCTGTTGTTCCTAGTACAACAAGGACATCCATATTAGTACTGCCTACTTTCAAAGCAGCAATTGCATTCCTGTAGAAAACATACCCAACACCAAACTGGATAGGTGTTGTAATCAACCAATAATACCAGTTCAAATCTAATCCAAATAATTGATGAACGTGTGGGATATTGAAAATGTGGACTGGCATATAGTATCCGATGATTGGGATTGCTAGTACAAAACTGATCAAAACCAAGTTACGTTGCTTTCTGAGCTCCCTTTCCCTTGTTTTTCTATCCTCTTCCTCCATTTCTGCTCCTTCTTTTGGTTCTACGAGGGAGTAACCTATTTTATTAAGTATTGTACCAATCTGTTGTATGTTTATGACAGAAGGATCGTATTCCAAGGATAATCTTTCTGACCCGTAATTGGCGCTTGCTTTTACAATTCCTTGTGTCTTTTCTAATGTTTTATCAATGAGAATTGCACAAGCAGCACAATGCATGCCTTGGACCTTCAAAAGTTCAGCCTTTGTAGCCATCTTATCCAATAATTATTTAGTATTTCAATCAAATAATTATTATATGAATAAACTTTGGCTTGTTTTAATTACCACAATTTTAATTATTGGCATTGGAGCATATGCAGGTAGTTTAACTTCTGCTTGTCAAACCACCGGAAAGACTCGGAATATAGATATGACCGTAGGTTCTTGGTTTTTTGATCCTAGTGAGCTCAACATAAATTGTGGAGATCATGTAATTCTCAATATTCATAATGAAGATGCGTATGATCATGGCATTGGATTGGATCTTTTTGGTCTTAATAAGAGACTTGCTGCACTAAAAACAACCACAATTGAATTTGATGCAACAGCAAAAGGCACTTTTACATATTATTGCACTGTTCCTTGTGGTGATTGGCAGGCTTTAGGTAGACTAGGTAAGACTTCGGCAAACTCTGCTGAAACAGAAAAAATAGGTCATTTCGATCAAAAAGGAAAAATAACTATAACTTAGATTTAAGAGCTTTTCCTAAAACAAATCCGGCAACTAATGATATTGCTATTGACAAAATTATCCAAATATTGTTATCATTACTAGTCGACGATCGTACGCCAACAGGGAAATTGAATGTATAGTTTTTATTTTGATATGTTACAAGCAAGTTTAATTCGTAAAAACTTTCTTTGGGAAAAGAATAGTCTAATTCTATGAAGCCATCCGATGAATGAATTTCATTGTTCTCAAAAACAGTTATTCCAGCATTTAAATCATCAATTTTAATTTGAACGTCAAAATCCTTTAGATAAAATTCGCGAGGGTCATTTGTTTTTATTGTGTTATTGATTACGCTGAATAACATATGTATGTTTTCATTTGGAAAAATTGTAAACCTTGAAGGAGCAAGAAGGATCCAAATGTTTTTGTCTTCATGAGAAAATTGCCACCAACCTGTATTAGCACTAGTTGAAGGAATAGATATAATTAAAATTAGAATAAAGAGAATAGAAAAACGATTTTTCATTAAATGTAATAGTGTATCGTCTTCAAGCATAAAACTTATATCTGTTAGCTTCGTTAATAAAATTATGCAGTTCGTATGTGTCGTTTGCGGAACAGAAAGAATGATAGAAGAACCGTTAAGGTTTACTCCTATGCACTGCGGACAAGTTTGTAGCGGACCTATTGGTTTGATAGAAGGCTGACCTTAAAAATCTCGCAAACTTAAAAACTTAGAAAAACAATTTTTTTCGTAATGGTATTAGATCTTTATTTTGCATCAGTGTTAATTTTTATAGCATTCTTAGCCATTATCATCTATAGGGACAGAAAAAATATTGACGTAAATTATATTCTTTTAATGAGACGATCTAAACGTGGAATAAAATTTATTGAAAAAATTGCAAAATATTCTAGATTTTGGAAAATTGTTGGAACAATAGGAGTCATAACAGCATTTTTTGTTACAGCTCTTGGATTCTGGAGTTTGATTGATTTATCAATAAAAATAATTAGTGGTGAAATAACTGGTCCTACTGGTGGTATAGTATTACCATCGCCCACTGCGACTACCGTAGTCGGACCTGGAGTTCTTTTAATTCCGTTTTGGTTCTGGATTTTAATTATCCCAATAATTCTTATACCACATGAATTGTTTCATGGAATTATTGCAAAAGCAGAAAAAGTTAGAATAAAATCTGTCGGCCTTCTCTTGTTCGCGATTTTTCCTGGTGCATTCGTGGAACCAGATGAAAAACAAATAAAAAAATTGAAAGTTCTTGACAAATTTCGAATTTTTACAGCAGGAAGTTTCGCCAATGTGCTTATTGGCCTGATATTATTTAATCCATTTTTAAATATTGGACTAATTCCTAATGTAATTTGGCCTACTTTTGTTTCAAACGGACTTTACATAGATAAGGTGAATCAAACAAGTCCTGCTTTTCAAGCTGGAATACCTGATCAATCCATTTTAACAAGTATAGATGGACAAAAAATACAAATTGGCTATACAGATTATTTGACAAGAACTTACTTGCTGAAATATATTCCAGATGTAAAGAAAGATGCAAATGTAACTCTTACTGTTAACGGGATCGACTACTCTGTCAGACCGAACTTAATTACAGAAAATGGGACTAGCAAATATTACATAGGAGTCATATTGAAGCCAATAATAAATGTAAATGAAGAATTCTTCTTTGGATTTTTAATTCCATTTCTTACTTGGTTATGGCTTTTCTGTTACGGTGTTGCGATCGTGAATATTTTGCCGATATATCCTTTAGATGGTGGACTGGTACTACAAGCTATTGCACAAAAAATTACTAAAAAACATCAGAAGCTAATCACAACAGTTGTAACTATTTTCACTTTAAGTTTATTGATTTTCTCAATTATTGGTCCGTATATTATTAAGGTATTTCAGTTTTTCTAATGTCAAAATTTCTTACAGGGTAAATCTTCCTCAATTCTTGTAGAACCCTATTCCTCATTTCATCAGATAGAATTTTTTCTATGAATTCTTCCAGTGTAGAATTTGTAACGTATTCAGTAACCATTTCCTTTAATTTATTTCTTACTGCAAGTTGAATAGTGCTCTTCACCCTTCTGGAAATAACAGCCAAACTTTTTACGCGAATTTTTACATTATCTTTTGTCTGCAAATCTTGAACCGCTTCAACTTTTCTGACTCTGTGCAAAACCATTCGAGAAATATAATCCCTAAGTATTTCAGTGCCATCAAATTCTGTAAAAGCCTTGTCGCCATTTACTTTGCTGATCTTGAATGCCAGCTTCAAATAATATTTTTCAACATTGCCAGACATTTCTATAGCGCTGACAGTTATTCTTCTACCAATTAGTGAATTGGGATTAGAGACTATAGTTCTTCCTATTTCCCTATCTCCAAAAAATTTTGGAGCAACTATAGTAAACCATTGCTTTGTTTTAGCTTTTTTGACTACCAATTGCCTCACCCAATAAACTATCTACTAGCCTAATAAATTCTTCTTCTTTTCCTTTTTGTATATATGCACCTGCAGCATCTTTATGCCCACCCGCTTCTCCACCTATTACTTTGACCGCATTAAAAATTACATCTCTCAGATTTACTGATGTACCTCTAGGCATCCTAGCTGATATTTTGACTCCGCCGTTATCTGTCTCAGCTAAACCAAAAATTGGTTTCTTGTTGTCGATTATGCTGGAATTCATGAGTATTGAAGTGACAGTTCCGATGACTGATTCAGGAATTTTGCTCCCAGCTAAAATAAATGATGCATTATCTGTAGTTCTTACGATATTATTTTCTCTGACTAAGTCGATGCTATCACCAATCATTTTTCTGTATTTGTTTAGTACGTCAAAAGAATTATCCAAAACTGTAAAATCGCCCAAACATAATCGTAAAGCAACACTTGTGTTGTTTGTCCTGCCACATGCATTAAGCAATGTAGCGAACTCTCTTGTATCCTGTATCTCTTCTGGCTTTCCTAGCAGAGTATAAATCTCTCCAAAAACATTTTCTGGGTCGACATTCTTGTCCTTTAGTCGCTCCATAATAATTGCAGAAGCCAATTTTTGTTGTTCTTCCAGAGTTAGATCTTTCAATTTTTTCCAATCATCATTTTCTTTCAGTTTAATACCAAGATCGGACAGAAATTGAATGGCTTGTGACTCAGAACCTGTTATTCCTGGTATGAATGGGTCATATGAGAACGCAAGAGACTTGTATATTGGTCTAGAGTTTCTTCCATATAATCTCAATCCTCTCATTATAGAAAGTTTGCCAAGAGTTTCTGCCTCTTCTAAAATTTTCCTTAAGAATCCTTTGAATTCCCAATTCTCGTCTTGTATGTCTCCGATTGCGCCAGTGATTGCTAATTCAATTAAATCGGTATTCTTTATGTTGACATTCTTTGCAAACAAATAGCAAATAATTGAAGATGATAATTCTTCATCACCAAAGTTCAGTGGATTGATATGCAACAAATTCATGTGATCGAATTCTACAGGTTGATGATGATCTAAAACTAAAATGTGAGTTTTATCAAGAATATCTTTTAGCAAATTCAGTTGGCCACTACCGAAATCTGTAAAAATAATGAAATCATTTTCTGTAAATTTCAAATCTGCTACAGCTTCAACAGTTAACTGCTTTAAAATTCTTGTTTCAAAGTAGACATTTTCCCGCAAAAGCATTTTAGAAATTATTGAGGCTGAACTCAAACCGTCAGCATCGTATTGGGAAAATAATTTTACTTTTTTCTCCTTAATTATAGATTTTGTAATTTTAGCAATTCTACCTATTTCATCCAAAAACAAACTATCACTTTTGTACTAAAAGTTTGGCTTCATTAGGATTGTATTTCCAGTTTCTTGGTAGCTTACCTATTCTTGAATAATACTTGGCCAACCTTCTTATTTTGGATTCTAAATGCTCCAAACCCTTTTTAGAATGTTTATCCGCCTTGTTTCTTTCCAAATGCTCTCTCAAAGAGACTGATTTCTTTAGTAGACTTACTATATCCTCAGGCATTTCTGGATAAAGATTGTTTTCTGCCATTATCTTTGTAATGCCTTTACCAAGAAGTATTTTTACATCAGGTATTCCATGTTGATCCCTCAATATTGTACCTATAACAGCAGAGTTGTATTTTTCTTTTGCAAGATCAACAATTATTTTTTCAATATCTTTTTTGTTGAGCTTAACCCATCTTGGTACCATCTTCACTGGTGGTTTTTTGCTGCCGTGCTTACCTTTCTTTCGAGAATACATTCTTGCCATTTACTCGCCTGTGAGATCTTTTATCAGCCATGAAAGAATCAAAGTGATAATGGCCAAAAATGTTATTGCGCCACCAGATAAGGCCAAAATCACAGATAGACCCTTTGAATTAATTGCGGACAATCCAAGACCTGATGTAAGTAAAAGACTACCAACTACAATGGCTACAAATAAATAATTCTCAATTGTTTCATATTTGTCTTTACCTTTCAGCATACCTAGCACGTTTTTCAATCTCCTCAATTCTTTCTAGCACTTTTAAAGCATTAGTATATTCTTGCTTATAACCTTTAAGTATATTATCCCAAACTGTCTTCAGAATTTTGAAATGAGTAGATTTTAGGGCTTCAAATAATAAATTCATGTCTACGCCTTGATCTTCTATTCTTTTTGAGAAATACCCTAAACCAAAATCTATAAAATAAATTTCATCTTCTTTGACTATCATGTTAGAAGTGGTCAAGTCACCATGAATAATTCCGTTTGAATGTAATTTACCAATGAGCTTACCTATTTCGAAGCAGACTTTTTCTTTAGTTTTGCTATCTGAATTATTTAATAATTCTTTAACCCTCTCCCCTTCTATAAATTCCATTATAATTTTTTTGTTAGTTTCGTCGACGAAAAGAATTTTTGGTGTCAATACGCCACATTTTCTGGCTTCTGTAAATAATTTTACCTCAGTTCTTGTTCTATATTTTCGTATTTCTTGATCAATTACGTCTAGTCTGTAATTTTTTTTGATTCTCTCTTTTACTAGAACGTCTTTACCTTCAAATTTATCAATATATAGAATTGCTTCTGCCCCTCTTTTGATTATATTCATAGTAAAAATATAGAAAACAAATTTTAAATCTATGGTTCTTTAATTCCAGCCTCAGAAATCCTGAAAACTGCTTCACCTTCTGGCATACCAGGTGAATCTACCAATCTAGCAATTCTTGTGTTCTCTCTGCCTCTTCTCAGATACATTCTGTATGTGGCCATATGACCTAAGACATGACCACCTACTGGAGCTGTAGGATCTCCAAATAGCACATCAGGTCTTGACATGACTTGGTTTGTAACATAAACAGCTAAATTATATGCATCTGCCAGTCTCTGTAATTGATGTAGATGCCTATTCAGTTTTTGTTGTCTATCTGCTAACTCCCCTCTGCCGACGAAATCAGCTCTAAAGTGAGAAGTCAAACTATCTATAACAATCAACTTAATGTTGTTTTTTTCAATCATCTCAGGAGCTTTTTCTATAAGCAACACCTGATGTTCTGAATTAAAGGCTCTTGCTACGTAAACATTTTTTAAAATTTTTTCTGGATCTAGTTTCAATCCTTTAGCAATCTGGGCAATTCTTTCTGGCCTAAATGTCTGCTCAGAATCTATCCACAGAACACTTCCACCTAGACCACCTTGATCTTTCGGCAATTGAGCGTTTACTGCTAGTTGAAAACCAATTTGAGTTTTACCAGAACCAAAAGCACCATAACTTTCTGTTATTGCTTGAGTTTCCACCCCTCCTCCAAGTAAATCATCTATAGTTTTACAATTTGTTTTAATTTTTGAAATGTTTGCTCTCCTATCCAAAATTTTATCAGCAGTTTCGAAACCGATGTCCATCATTTGCCTTACAGCATTTATTATTTTTGCAGCTTGGCCCTCCCCAATTTCAGCAATAGACGCTAACTCAGCTGGTGCTGTTACAGCAATAACCATAGGATCTGTATACCCTATATTTTCAAGCTTAGAAGCGATTGTTTTTCCAACACCGGGTATATCTTCTATAGAAATTGTTTTTTTAGCCATTAGCTCACTTTTCTTCATAATATTTTAATCAATATAAACCTTTTGTTGATTTCTTACCAACAATGGTGGTAATCAGCTAGCAGTTAGATTATCTAGTAATTTCTTACTCTCTTCTGAAGGATTTATATCTTTAAAGTCGTCGACAATCATTTCCATAGTATCGAACATTTTGTTCCTCTTTACTTTACCGTGAAATACGAATTCCTTGCCTGCAATCTTTCGATAAACCAATTCGTATCTTTTTTCTCGTTCCATATTGGATAAATCATGCGAAGAGATTCCTAAAATTCTTTCTGCTATATCTCTAAAAATTACTGCTCGAATGTCTCCAGTTCCATCGTCAACAACACAAGAAAGAACTATGGAAGGAGATGCCTCCTTATGCTCTTCACAAGAATATTTGCCGTCTTGCTCTTTCAATTTCTTGCCACAAACTGGACAATTATAGAAAAGAAAACTTGTCTTGAATACATCGACTATAACTCCCTTAATTTCAGCATTACCCTGCATTAAATTTTCTATTTCAGTTCGCTTTAGGTCAGTTGAGAAGAATTTATTCAGCAAACTATCGGCAGGTGGGATTTCTAAAGAATCGTCGATTGGTCTAATCGCACCATATTTGCCCAAAGAAATTTCTATATCACCATAGATGTTCTCCTTTGACATGCCACTCACAATTTGAATCATATCTCCAAGTTTTATCTTCTCGTCTTCAACGAAACTGACTTGCTCATTCCATAGAGGTATCCTCACAAAACCGGTCAAGTCACCGACAAAAATATTCACAACTTTACCTGAAGAACCATTGCTTTTCTTGAAATCGATTACATTTGAAACTCTAAAAATTCTTCCGATTACATTCAAGTTCTTCATACCTGAAACGATATTTTTTATTTCTAACTTTCTACTTGCAGAACTAAAAAGATCTAAGCCTAATTCTTTTGCGATTAGGTGGGCAGCACCTTCTTTTGTTATTAGGCCGGATAGCTCATCATGTTTCTTGTCAATTTTAATTTTCAATTCTTCTAGAGGCACACCGGTGCGACTCTCTATCTCCTTCAGAATTTGATCAAAATCTGTCATTGAATCAAATAATTATTAGACAAGAATAAATTAATGCTTTTTATGCAACATGTCCTGCTATCTTTCTCTTCGCCGCCCTAATATCTTCATCTATTATCGTTTTTCTACCTGCGTGCTTAGCTAATGCGGCAGCCTCTGAAGCTACTTTGATCAATTTTTCTTCAATAACTTTTGAAAATTCGACTAAAGCTTCATTAGAAACTCTTTTAGCGCCGGCTTTTTTCAGTATCCTCTCAAATGGTGCTAATGGTAAAATTTCTGCCATAATAAGAATTTATATCAGAATCATATATAGTTTAAAAATTATATTTGCATAATATATCTATTCAGGTGAATTAAATTGAAAATACTAAATGTTGCATGTGGAAAACAAACTTATGGTACTCATTTTATTGATCTATACCCTCAAAGAAAGAATGTAATAAAATGTGATGTAGAGCATCAGAAATTACCATTTTCTAATGGATTTTTTGATGAGGTCTATTCTGAGAATTTGTTTGAGCACCTTAAAAACCCTAATAAAGTTTTGAGAGAAATGTATAGAGTGTTGAAGAAAAATGGAAAGTTAGTTGTTATAACTGACAATGCAAGTTTTTGGGGCTGGCATGTACCGACTGCAAAAACTCATTACGGGGGGTATGAAGAACATAGTTTTGGTTCAGAGGATAAACATTTTGGACTTTATACATCCTGGCATCTTGAAAATCATTTCAAGAGTTTGAATCTAAAGGACATAAAAATTGAGTATTTACTTATAAAAGAAAAGAATAGATATTTTGTAGTTAGGCTTATTTCTAAATTTTTGAGTATTTTTTACAAAAGGATTGCTTATCCAGCAATTAAAATAACAGGAGTAAAATAGGTAGAACTATTTTTTTTCAAAAATCATAACTAAATGTTTTGATAGATTTTTAAAATAAGGTAAGTCAGAAATGAAATAATCAACTGGCTTTGATAAAGATGTTACAAAGACTAAGATTGCTGAGTAAATTGATTTTAGAAAATTAGAACTTGTTTCATCTAAAGATCTCAATCCTGGATATAATTCGGAATCAATCAATTTTCTGTATTTGAATCTCATACCAACAGTTGATACAAAATCTATGAATGGCGCCACATCTACTCCATGCGATCCCAAGAATTGTAAATTGTTTTCTGATAGTAGACTTATCCATTCTTCTTTTGTTAAGGGATATACATGAAACTCTTTGAACTTTTCTTTTCTTGTCTTCTCTAGAATTATCATTTTGCCTTTTGGTTTAAGAGCTCTAGCTAAATTATAAATTGCTTTTCTTCTTTTAGTATCGTGAACTATATGCTGAAGTACTGTAACAGAAATTACAAAGTCAAACGAATTCGGTGGTAATTTCATTTTATCAAGTGATGAAACCAAAAATTTTACAGTTTGATTTTGCCTCTTTGCATTTTCTTTTGCTAAGTTTATCATTTCTCTACTTATGTCTACACCAGTTACATCCATTCCTCTCTTAGCTAACTCAATGCTCCATCTTCCAACTCCGCACCCTGCGTCTAGGATTTTAGAACCTTTTGGTATGATTGCAAAAATTTTATTCATTACTTTCCTATGCAAAGAATCATAATAATTATTTTTTTGTTTTAGATCTCCAGGAACTAGAACTGCTTCTTCAGATTTGTATTTTTTTGCCATCAAATTCCAGTATTCTTCAGGCTTCTTGAAATATTTTTTCCTAGATTTAGAATAATAGTCTCTCATAATTAATCAATAAGTTTTTCATAGACTTTTAAGTGCATCTTTGCAGCTTTATCCCATGTAAATTGTTTCGAAAATTTGTGTGCATTCTTTCCAAATTTCTTTCTAAGATTGTCATCTGTTAGAAGCTTTATAATGTTGTCTGCAAGTGATTCTGGAGCTACATCAGCAACCAGCCCCGTCTCGTTGTGAAGTACTCTCTCTGGATGAGAACCACCATTTGTAACTACCAAAGGCCTGCCACAAGCTGAGGCTTCAGCTGTAAGAAAGCAATATCCATCGACTATTGCTGGACATACAACAGCATCACATGTATTGTAAAACAATGGAACTTCATCAAATGGTCTTCTTCCTAGAAAGACAACATGATCTTTTATGCCAAATTGTTCCAAATATGGGTTGAGATCTTCAAAGTTCTTTCCCCCCAAAATCAATTTTGCATCCGGCACTTCTTTTATCACAATAGAAGCTGCTTCAAACAAACCGAGCAAATTCTTGGAATGACCAACACCTTTAACACTCAATCGCCCTGTAAAACCGAATGTTTTATTTTTCGACAACTTAAATTTCTTTTTCAAACCCTTGTGTGATGTTCCCAAATTAAAAATATCAAAATCAATGCCATGAGGTACAACTGAAATTTTGTTCTTTGGTACTCCTGCTTTAACTAAAGTTCTCTTGGAATATTCAGACGGGCATAAGAACCAATTGTAATTTTGATGAACAATGAAATTCTCGATATGTTTGTAAAGGTTTTTTTCAATGAAATTGTGACCTAGAGACTTCCACAAGTCATGAAATAACTCATGGCAGAAGAGAACTGTAGGTTTTTTAGCTAATCTTCCTACCGCCGGACCAAAAGTTCCTGCTACAAAAGTATTGAATTGCAATATGTCCATCTGTTTAGCCAACTTAGCTGCATTAAACAGAGATGTTATTGGGAAAGTCAACCTTCCAAGAGACATGTATTTTTTTGAAAACAGAATTGGAGATCTATGAATGTGGATCCCTTCAAATTTTTCATAAGAACTAGTCCTAGGTATTTTGCTTGTAAACCAATGAACCTCATTACCAAGTTTAATCAAAGCCTTGGAGATATTGATTACATAACTCTCTCCTCCCCCAAGATATGGATAGGCTAAATCTGATGCAATGAAAATCTTTATTCATATCACCTTTGTAAACTACAAAGCTAGAATAAATTTAAATAGCTTGTGAAATTGTCATTCTTCTAGAAATCAAGCTCATAGATTTTAATTTCTGGATTCTGGTACATTAGCTTAAATTGAGTCAGCCCCTGACCATTGAAGAAGAACATTCGAGTAAATATGGAATCACGTATCGTAGGTTCCATGAAAATAACATATTGAAGGCTTGAATCTATCCAAAGTAATCCATCTACTGTATTTGTAGCATTGGAGAACTCGAAGAGATTGGGCTGACCATTTTGGAAGTAGACGACTTGCTTTATTACATACCTGCCTTGATATACTGGAACGAATTGCTCACCGCTTCTGGTAAGGGCAACACTTCCATCGCCATAGTAGACAGTTTTTATATTGCCTTGGTCATCAGTATCAGCGCTCCTGTATGGCAATTGTATGAAATTCTTGCCTTCGCCTGTTCCAAAATAACTCAACCAATAGTACTTACCTATAAGATCGCTGCTTGCAATGAAATAAATTTTCGTCACTTTATCACATGCGTTAGATGGCACGAGGTCGCCAAACTGTTTCTTGGCATCATCACATTGTTGTGGAGTGAGTGATGTGTATTTCTTCAAAATATTTACTGCTTCAGATTCACTGCTAGTAGAAAATATTCTCCCCATATCTTGAATTCTTATGTTATGGTTGTATGGTATGCAAGAATCTGGTGAACAGTGTGCACCATCTGCATGAACTCGTAATCCTGTCAAGCCAGTGATAATGTGGCCGGGATCCCACCATGTTGCGACCAAAGTATTGCTGTCAGCATTGGTTTTCATCCAACTTAGTGCATCTTTCCAGTTTTGACCTATTTCAAAACCTCCTAAGCCATATGAAAACTGAAGGTTATCAGAAAAATGCCAAAATATACCGAAGAGTACAATACCAAAAATGATAGCTTTGATGACCAAGTTATTTTTATTCTTGAAATAATCTATGAGGTTGCCTGCAACAAAACCAGCACTTGTAGCTACTGCCAATGAAAACAAAAGCGAGAATCTTATACCTCTAGTGATCAACCAAAACGATATGATCAACCAGATTATTGTTAGGTACTCTGCAGTGCTTATTTCCTTTTTATAAAAGAGTTTCAACGCTACAACTAAAAATGCCATAAGTCCGAGAATCACCGGGAAAATTCCTATTCTACCTACGATTGTTAGGAAACCGTCAGAGGAAAAAATATTCAGGCTCTGCAATTCTGCTACTGATATGTTTACTATTAAGCTTTGCCCGCCTAAGAAGTTCAATCCTGTTAACAACTGAGTTATTGGCGAGATGGTGTTAAATGGCCAACCTGATGTCAAAGAACTGATAATAGTAGAAATTATTCCTATGGAAACTATTACAGTAAGCAATCCTTTGAAGTTTTTTCTGTTCAAAGTTGATCCTAAAAGACTCATTCCCTCCTTCTTTGAAATTAGAGATTCAAGAAATGTAAAAATCAGCAGAATTGGTAAGAAGCCAACGAATATGAAATATATGTAGAAACTTGTATTCCAATTGAATGCGAACAGCCAATAAGCAATAAGTGCTGGTATCAGATGAGGCAAGTATCTAATAAATGACTTACCAAAATCTTTGAAGTTACTGAAAGACAATTTATCCATTTTTTTGAAAGCATACAAAGTGCCTGCGATTGCTAAAAATGTATAAAAGACATCTACAGCATCACTGTCCGGATAACCTGCCATTGAAACAGTAAGAAACGTGGGTGTAACTGTAGCTAGAAAAGCTGTGATTAATCCTCCCCACTTATTTGTGATCATTTTCCCTACAATGTAAGCAGGAATAGCAGAAAGACCTGAAAATATTGCTACGAAATATGCTGAAAATTTCATCAAAGTTAGACTTGAAATTATAGTTTTAGCAAGAAGATAAAATATTGCTAATGTGTAAGACCAACCTAATTGATAATCAACTGGCCTTCCGGGTGGGTAATAACTCAAGATATCCCACTTAGGTGGAAGTAGATTGTTGTCAACTATTTCTTGTGCATGTCTGAAAAACCACCAAGGGTCGTAATCTAATAGAATGTCTCCGCCTGCTGTGTTCAGTCGCAGGTAAATTGCTACATACATTATGACCAGAAGCAGAATTATGTGAATGTATTTAAAGATGAAATCAACAACTTTCATTAACTCACGTGAATTTAATTTATTTAGACGCATAAATATATCAATCTGACACGGTGAAACATTGGAAGAAAAACCAGAACAAAAATCAGTTGAGATAAAGTTTGACTTCAAGCATCCTGAGAAGATCGGACTAATTTTAGCTATTTTAATCTTCCTTGTGATGAACTGGTGGGTAATGTTTAGCAGTAATATCATTTTTGGTGACGAAGCCTATCACACTCATGAGAGTAGGTGGATAGCACAGAACCTTGAAATACCGAAATATGTACCTTTGTATGGAACCGATTTGCATAGATTAGCAGATACAAAATACATATCATCGCATATATTTTTTGCAAGCTTGTTTTATGTCTTTGGTTTTAGTGAATTTCTAGTAAAACTTTTCGTTCCTTTGCTTACTTTATTCAGTAGTATAGTAATATACAGATTCGTCAAAAATTATATATCACAGAAATTAGCATTCGTAAGCATTTTTATATTTCATAGCTTTCCCACATTAGCAACATATTCTGTGCTATATTATTCGGATATATTTTTATTATTTTTTATTTCTCTATCAATCTATTTTTTCCATGATTATCTGAAAAAAGGAAGTGTAAAATATTTGATACTTACAGGGGTGTTTACAGGTTTTGCAATTTTATCAAAAATGTCTGGCTTTATATTGATATTTTTATATTTAATTTGGCTAGTCTGGAAAAAAGATGTCAAACTTGTAAAGGGATTAGTTATAATTTCATTGTTTGCAACAATCATATCTGTACCCTGGTTTATCAGAAATTTTTCATTTTTTGACACACCTGGATGCGGATTCCCAATATTTCCTAGCCAAAAATGTAGCGAGGGTCCAGCAGAGAACATTCAATTAGAGAGGACGCCTTCTGCTGTAGGAAGTGAAGCTGGTATCATGAGAATGGGTTTACTCAATTATGTAGATTTTGCCTATTCAATAAATCTATTTTTAATATTTTTGATGGGCTTAATATATGTAATCCTGAAAAAAGAAGAAATTGATAAATTCGTTTTGGCTATATTTTTGTCTTTATTTGTTTTACTTATATGGTTTGCGTCTGATGTTGCTACCTATAGAGCTGAAGATTTTGCCAGACAAATGCTACCTGCTGTAATTCCTTTAGGCGTAATATCTTTTGTATTCGTTAATTCTTTTTACGAATTTTTGACAAAATATCATAAGGTGTTTGGTATTATTTTTATAATAATTATTTTATATGCAACAGTAACCACTGCTAAAAGTAAAGCAGACACTATGATAATAGTCAAACAATTTTCGCCTGGATTCTTTGAAGGAGCCAGGTGGATTAGAGAAAATACTGAAAAAGATGATATGATCCTTTCTTTATGGACTCATCAAACTGTTTACACAACAGAAAGAAAATCATTCTGGCCTCAAAGCCAATATGTGTCTATATTTACAAAAAATGATCAAACGGCTGTAGATACTTTAAAAGCTAATGGTTTTGATTATATTTTTGTTCAGAAATGGTCTATTACAGATGGTCAATTTTATCAAGGATATCCTCTAGCATTCATAAACTTCTTAAACTCTAACAATCAATCGTTCTCTAAACCGTTCGAGAATCAAGATGTAATAATTTACAAAGTGGTTTAGTTGGTAGTAGAAATATTAGTGGTTACACTTCTTATTTCATTCCTAACAACATATTTTTTGACACCTTACTTTATTAGATTCTTAAGGGCTTGCAATATAGTTGGAATAGATGTGCAGAAGAAAAACAAGCCAAAGATTCCTGAAATGGGTGGACCTACTGTTGTTGCCGGATTTCTAGCAGGAATTTTCTTTTACACTTGGGTCAAAGTTTTTATTTTAAAGGATCTTCAAAACTTGATTGAGACTTTTGCTGCTATATCAACCATTATCATTATAATGATCATAGGTGTTTTTGATGACTTGACTGCTTTGTTAAAAGAAAGGGAAGGGATAAAAAAATTTGAGAAATTTAAAAGAATAGGATTGAAACAATGGCAAAAACCATTATTAACTTTTCCTGCAGCTATTCCTCTGATGGCAATCATGGCAGGCAATTCTACGATGGTTTTTCCTTTTCTTGGAACAATTAATATAGGAATTATTTATCCTTTAGTTCTTGTACCTTTAGGCGTAATAGGGGCTTCGAATGCAGTCAGTATGCTAGGTGGATTTAATGGGTTGGAATCTGGCTTAGGTTTTGTGCTTCTTGCTGCTTTAGGAATTTTTGCATTCATTCATGGTAACATTGGGGCAAGTTTTATAGCATTTACTTTATCTGCTGCTTTGTTAGCTTTTTTAAGATATAATTGGTATCCTGCAAAGATTTTTCCAGGCGATAGTTTAGCCTATACAATAGGTGCTACTGTTGCAGTTGTAGCAATAATTGGTAATGTAGAAAAGTTTGCGATATTTGCTTTTCTGCCTTGGTATGTGGAACTATTATTAAAATTAAAGTCAAAACTTAAGGCAGAGAATTTTGGTATATTACAAAAAGATGATACTTTAAAACCACCATATGAAAAAAACATATATTCAATTCCCCATCTTGTGATGAAATTAAAAAACATGAAGGAATATCAAGTTACATCATCTATAATCTTAGGAGAAATTTTACTTCTTTTGTTCTTGTTCTACATATCATCTACTAAATTCTGGGTATAGTATGAGAATTGCTTTAATTGCACCCCATATAAAAATCCCAGGTGAGAGTGGGGCTGCTGTTCATCACATGGAATTTACAAAAGCATTGGCAAAACTTGGAAATGAAATCCATATATTTGCTGACTCTGGAAAAGAAATAAAATTAGATAGAACAATTTATATTCACCCTTCAGTTATTTCAAATATCCCTCCTAAAAGATTTCTTACATCCTTAATGACTGCTGAAAAAATTGAAAAAATTTGTAAAGAAAAGAAAATTCAAATTATTCATGATAGATGTGATCCTGGACAAATAGCTGGTTATAGAGTTGCAGAAAAATTACGATTGCCGAGAGTTGCAGAAATAAATGAAAATCAACTTTCTTATGAAATAAAGGGGAATTTCTTGAGAGATATCTTGACGTATCCACTACTTATAAAGATAAAAAAACTTTGGATTAAAAAAATTGTTAGTGCGGCAGATGAAATTGTTTGTGTTTCAAATGTTATTAAAAGTATGTTGATAAGACAGGGTGCTACATCAAAAAAAATTGAAGTTATAAGAAATGGTGCCAATCCAGAGAAATTTAGAACTAAGATAAACAAAAAACTGAGGAAAAAATATAAGGCAGATAAAGATGACCTTGTCTTAACAATAATTGGTGAGTTGGGTCCTAGGCAGGGAATAAAAGAAGCTGTATATGCAGTAGAAAAAATGCAAAACAAAATACCCAATTTAAAGCTAATATTGGTAGGTAAAGAAAAAAGATATGAAAAATACATAAATTCAATTAAAAATTATACGAAAAATAAAAAAGTACAAAAGAAAATCGTTTTTATTGACAAAATAAACCATGAAGAAATACCTAAATTTTTATCAACAGTTGATTTCGCTTTAGCTCCTTATAGAGAATCTTGGAACAATGAGTCCTTTGGCTTCTGTCCGATTAAAATTCTTGAATATATGACAGCTGGAAAGACTGTAATAGCTACTGATACCAAATGGACCAGAGAATTGATAGAAGATAAGAGAGAAGGATTCTTAGTGCCAATAGAAAATTTCGCGAATGAATTAGAAAATATTTTAACTGAAACAAATCCAAAAATGAGAAAAAAAATTGAAAAAAATGCTCGAAAAAAAATCCTGAAAGAATTTACATGGTTGAAAGTAGCAAAAAAATATGAAAAAATATATAAAAAATTAATTCTTTCTAGCATCAACCATAATATGAGTGCCTAGATGTCTTATGGGGAATTTATTTCCAAAGTTTTTTTCCAAAAAAGCTAAAAATCTATAAGGGTGTGGAAAAATCTGCAAAATGTGAAAGGGGGATGGGATAGTAACTCCAAACACGTCTTTAGAAAGCGCAGGCAGAGTTATTCCACAACCGTAAGCAGCTGAGAATTTCATGCCTGCTTTCTCAACTTTCTCACGCAAACTACCAACAGTATAATAATTTCTGTACACACCTAGTGGGGCTTTGCCCAAAACTTCTCTAATATAGTTAACAAATGTGATTAAAGGGTAAACCATTCTGAGCTCGGTTTTGTTTATTCCGTCCAAAACAGCGTTTGTAGTGATCACTCGATTTATCTCTGATATAGCTTTTACATCATCAACCAAATATGCAATAGTGTTAATTGAAATAGCTTTTGTAAATGAATTGTCTTTAAAAGGCAGGTTGGCAGAATCTGCAAGTACCAAATGTATTGCATTTTTGAATTTTGAAATTTTGTTTTTTGTGGCCCTGATCATTTCCTTTGAGTAGTCTATTCCAACAACTTTCGGACCTTTTGTTGCTATATACAATAAATATTTCCCAGTGCCACACCCAACATCAAGAACCGTGTCTATCTTTTTAAACTTCAAAATTTTAGACACAAAAAATTTTTGCATTTGCTCAAGATGCCCTAAATAAGGACTCTCTAGCCACTTGTCGTATTCAACAGAGTATTTACTGCCAAAAAATTTCTTTGACATATATCTATTATACTTCTTGCCTTCCAGCTGGGCTGGATTTTTCATAAACAATTATTAAATAGCAAGTCTTAATATACTTGGTGAATTACTTGTCCGTTCTAATCTGGGGAGTGGATGATCCAAGGCCAGAAGATGTGTGTAGAAAACCACTTAAACTTTTGCATGATTTCAGACAGAGCTACCCAGAGGTGAAAATAACCTTGTTCGTCACGCCTGACTGGATATACAAACCACAAAGCAAATTGCTAAGGCTGGATTTCTTCAGTGTGCTGAAGTATTTTATGAAATTCAATTCTTGGCCCGAGGGCACTTACAGGATTGACAAACATACAGACTGGGTCAAAGAGCTGAACGGTTTTGAAATTGCTGACCATGGTTTGACACACTTTCAAGCATCACGAGCTTCCGCTGCAGAGTTTGAAAAACTTTCATATGAACAATGTATAGAAAAAATTAATAAGGCATTGAAATTGTTCAAAAAGATGGGTATCAACCCTGCAGGATTCGCTCCTCCAGGATGGGGTGTGACACATAACCTAGTAAAGGCCCTAATCGACCTCAAATTCGAATATATCGCTGGTTGTGTTGACGATACTGTCGAGGTTGCTACTGATGTTGTAGCTAACCAAGCTGGAATAAAAAATGTTAAAGCGTTTTTCACAACAGAGTTGAACGGCATAATAAACATACCTAGAAACTGGAACATCCACAGAAGTACTATAGATAGAGCAGAAAAAATAATTAAAATGAATGGTGTTCTTGGTTTGCATTCACACATTCTAGATGAATACTTAGGAGAAAAGATAGGCAACGGTATAACAGAAGAAAATCTAAAAAATGTTGAAAAACTTTTGGATTTCATTGAAGAAAATTCACTTGATGTTGAGTTCAAAAATTTCTCGGAAGTCGCCAAAGTTCAAATCACAGAAAAGATTATTCCTAAAAATCTGGCGTAAGATCGGATTATCCATATCACTGGCAAAAATAAAATATGTAAACTGTGGTAACCAAGTTTCGTGGAAATAAAAAAGAATTTTATAAAACGCACCAAAAAAACTGAGAACAGCAAGAGAAAAATTATTGAAAATACTGGATTGAGAAACGTTAAGATCATCGTAAGTGTTAACAAAGGGTAATAAAAACTTTTCAACAATTCAATTAAACCTAATTTTCTATTTTTAGCTACAAGCTCCAATATATTTCTACCAAATAATAGGTTCCTATCAAATTCTGCCGAGAGTAATTCTGGCTCATAATGATACCATCTGGCTTTTTTACACCACTCAACTGTAAAACCTTGCTTCCTTACTCTATCTGCAAGTTCTATATCTTCTCCAAAATCGAGTCTCTCGTCAAAACCTTTCCCGACAAGTCTTCGCAAATAAAACCAGCCAGCTTTTGGTTTTCTTGTTGCTGCAGCATATTCTCGCTCAACTTCTTTACATTTGGGTAAAAACTTTTCTTTATTCCAAACTAACAGCCTACCGGCAACAGATCCTACTTTAGGATTGTTAAGGACAGTATCCACACAGGCCGACACGAAATTATTGGAATAGTAAGCATCAGATTCTCCAAAGAAAACAAACTGTCCATTTGCAAATTTCAGTCCAAGATTTCTGGCATGCGATTTACCCTTGTGCTTGCTTGAAATAATTCTAACTTTTTGGAACTTTTTTAAAATTTCTAAACTTCTATCCATCGAACCGTCATCGACAGCTATAATTTCGGTATTCCTGTATGTCTGACCAATCAAAGACTTCAAGCATCTCTCAACAGTTTTTTCACCATTGAATACTGGCAAAATAATTGAAACCTTTGGCTTCATATTAATCAATTAAATGTTATTTTTTATAAAAACTTTGAATATTAATGTACTTCTACTTCAAACTCTCTCACAAACAAAAGTGAAATGAGTTCAAGCTCAATTTTATTCGAAAACAGATTTTAAAAGGTTTTTGAACCATACAGCCTTGTAACATACATTCACAAAACTTTAAATTCTAACTGCTAACTGAATTAATTGATAGCATGAAACTTTGTAGAATTTGTCCTGATTTTCCCGAAAAGGAAGGAGGGGGAGGTGTGGAACTTCATATTTATTACTTAACAAAAGAACAAAAAAAATTTGATATTGATATAAATATCGTAACGACTGGAGAACCAGTTGGTACAAAAAATTTTGACGGAGTAAAAGTCCATAGAGTGAAAAGGAAAAAATTTTTCCAGTTTACTTCGGGCTTCGACATATTGAAAACTGCAGATAGACTTGCAACAACTGAGAAGTTTGATGTTTTACAAATTCATAACCCGCTTGTTTTGCCAATTTTTCCAAAAAATCTTTCAAGTATTCCATTTGTTTTTTCAATTCACTCCTCATTGATGGATTTTAAAAATCTCTTCTCAATAAAATCATTACATCAATCCGTAAGAAGTTTTCTAGAATTTTATCTAGTATCAAAGAAATTCTGCGAAAAAGCTGCAAAGATTACTACAGGTTCCTCTGACGAAAAATACGAATTAGTAAAATACCTTGGAATAGATGAAGACAAGATAGTTCCTGTGCTTGGTAAAGCTAATCCCAAATATTTTAAACCTGGTGTGAAATCTAACTTGAAAGAAAAACTAAAATTGGAAGGTCCAGTAGTTTTGTCTATTGGACGATTTATAAGAAAGAAAGGTTACACTTACTTGATCAGAGCTTTCAGAAAAGTTGTGAATGAAATTCCAAATGCGAATCTGGTTTTAGTTGGTTACAAGCAAGATGATGAAGAGTATAGTACTATAACAAAAATGATTAAGATTTTCAAGTTAGAAAAAAATATAAAATTGCTTCCACTTGCACCTAAAAAAGAATTAATCTATTACTATTCTATGTGCGATTTGTATGTACAACCTTCTATATCAGAAGGTTTTCCACAAACTGTGCAAGACGTGATGTGTTGTGCTAAACCTGTAATAGTTTCCGCAGCTTACGGTCCAAAGGATGTCATAAAAGATAATTACAATGGCTTTGTTGTTCAAAAAAGAGATTCAGAAACTCTAGCAGAAAGAATTATAGAATTGCTTCAAGACGAAGATAAAATGAAATTATTCGGAAAAAGAAATAGAACTATGGCAGTCAAAGAATTGGATTGGAAGATAACAGCTAGGAAGCATTATGAAATATATAAGGAAATTGTGAGATAAATAAGAGTGTGAGTGAATGAATCCAGTTGATTATGAATTAAAACTAAGTCGTGCTTTCAATAAAAGAACAGGACGATTGTCAAAAGAGTTGATTACAAAAGAGAAAGATAGAATAAAAAAGGCGCTTTCGCTTTCTGATATAAGCAAAAATTCAAAAGTCCTTTTGTTAGGAGTTGGGACTGGAGCGCAGCTAGATGAGTGCAAGAGATTCACTAAATTTGTAAAAGCTATTGACCTAAATGCCAGAAGAAGAGACATCCAAAAATTTGATTTGAATTCTGGTAGATTGCCGTTTGGAAGTAATAGTTTTGATATTGTGTTTGCCCTGGAAATAGTAGAACATTTATTTTATCCTAACTTTGTACTCAACGAAATCCACAGAATACTTAAATGGGGGGGGCAAGCAATTTTCAGTTTTCCTAATGAGTATACACTAATAAACAAAATAAAATTCATTTTGGATAGACAATTAGAGGAACATGGATTTGATACATATGGCCATCATTTTCTTATAAATGAAAAAAATGCAACAGCATTTTTGATTCGTAAATTTACAATAGAAAAGAGGGAAAAACTAAAAGATTCTAGAGATCCTTTAAGAAATTTTAATGAAAGTGTATTTTTTAAATGTATTAAAAAGTGAAGCACTAAAGACTAATTTAAATACTAGACTAGAAGTTCCATATGTATAAAAACTGAAATTTAGATCTAATAATTTGTTTGATTTTATGTGTGGAATATGTGGAATTGTTAACGAGAGTAATAAAAGTGTACTCAAAAAAATGACAGATGTCATCGAACATAGAGGTCCAGATGACCATGGTTTTTATATAGATGATCATGCTTGTATCGGAAACAGAAGACTTAGTATAATCGATTTAGCTGGTGGTCACCAGCCAATTGCAAACGAAGATGGTAATATTTGGATAACTTTCAATGGAGAGATATACAATTTTCAAGAACTGCGTAAAACCTTAGAACACAAACATAAGTTTTCTACGAATACGGATACAGAAGTCATAATTCATCTTTATGAAGAATTCGGCGAAGATTGCGTAAAAAAGTTACGCGGAATGTTTGCTTTCGCAATTTGGGATAACAAGAAAAAATTGTTGCTGCTTGCAAGAGATAGGCTGGGAAAGAAACCCCTGTACTACACCAGAGTTGGAGACAAGTTTTTGTTTGCTTCAGAGATAAAATCACTGTTACAATACCCAGAATTAAAACGTGAGGTTGACAAGCAGGCACTAGATTACTATATAAGTTTGCACTATGTTCCAGGACCACTCACTCTTTTCAAGGGTATAAAAAAACTTTTACCGGGACATATTGCAATTTACAATAAAAATAAACTTCACGTCAAAAAATATTGGGATTTGGAGTTCCAACCCAATGACAAAAGCGATGAATATTTTTTCAAGAAATTTTGGAATTTGCTAGAAGAATCTGTAAAGCTTAGACTGATTTCCGAAGTTCCGCTCGGTGTTTATCTTTCCGGAGGACTTGATTCAAACGCAGTTTTGGCAATAATGAGCCAAATAAACAAAGATAACGGTAACGAGGGCGAGATAGAAACATTTACAATTGGATTTAATGATCCAAATTACGGTGAATTAGAGTACGGAAAAATTTCTTCAGATTATTTTGGAACTAACCACCATGAAGTTGTACTCGAAAATGATAGCATAAAAATTTTACCAGAGATTGCTTGGCATTATGACGAGCCTCAGCACAATGTAGCATCGATACCGATTTACATGCTATCTAAAGCTGCAAAAAAGCATGTAACTGTGGTGCTAACAGGAGAGGGTGGTGATGAGCTTCTGGCTGGATATACACAATACAAAAAAATTAATAAATTCGGAAAAATAACTATACCGACTCCACTTAAAAAGGTTTCAGGAAAATTATCTAAAGGATCACAAAAAATCACACGTTACTTCAAGTTCTTTTCAGGTGCAGGTGAATTAGATAAAAATTTCCTTTTTTTCATGGCAGATTTCGATGAATATGACAAGAGTGAAATTTTGTCAGAAGAATATTCACATTGGTTGAAAGGAAGAAAAACTGTCAGTCATTTGATAAAATATTATCTAGCAAAACAAAAGACAGACACAATAAGCAGAGTGTTGTACCTAGATACGAAAGTTTCGTTACCAGATGACATGTTAATGAAACTGGATAAAATGACGATGGCCCACTCGATAGAATCAAGAGCCCCAATTTTAGATCATGTATTTGCAGAATTTTGCGCAACCATTCCTATAAGATTAAAATTGAAGAGTAATATAAGTAAATTTATTATGAGAAAGGTTTTGGAAGGTAAAGTACCTGATGCAATAGTTGACAAACGGAAAACTGGGTTAACGATACCTAAGGTTAGTTGGCTGGATGAAATAAAAGAAATAATTCCTCAGATATTTTCAGAACAGTCAATCAAGAAAAGAGGTTATTTCAACAATAATATTCTTAAAGTAATAAACAATTACAATAAAAACTCACAAAGAGTCTGGAGTTTGCTTATGTTAGAAATATGGCATAGAATTTTCATTGACAGAGATAAACCTCAACCTATTCGTAATATAGATAAGTTGTTGTGATTAAATGAAAATACTAATGCCAGTTGCTTCATTAGGAGAGAATTGTTTGGGCAGAACTTTACCTTTTTACAAAAAAATTTCTGAAGATCATGAAATCATAGTTGCTGGACCTTACAGAGCAAAACAAGGAGTTTGCCCTGGATATGAAGACTTGATGAATTACTACAAAATTCGTGTTGATTCAAGGAAAACTGCGTGGGAAGATGCAAGAAAGTTAATGAAAGAAGATTTTGATCTGATCCATTGTTTCAAGATGAGACTAGGATCTTATCCACTTGCTTTAATATTGCGTTTAATGAAGCGCAAACCACTACTTCTAGACATAGACGATCTTGACTTTGTCGCGCATAATGTTTTTCAAAATTTTTCATTCAGAGGTTTCTTTCACGCCCTTCACAAAATTTCAAAGAAAACTGTCGCGACAGAAGTCTTGCGCAAGATGTATGGCGGCACTATTATAAGAACATCTACTGATGTGAATTTTGTAAAACCTAATGCAAAAGGTTCGCAAGAACTGAAAAGAGAATTGGGTTTGCAAGATAATTTTGTAATTCTGTTTAGAGGGAGCCCTAGGCCATACAAAGGAATAGATATAATTCTTGAAGCAATACGAATTGCTGATAAGAAGGATATGACACTAGTTTTGGTATGCAAGACTGACAATTACGTGCAATCGCTTTTGGAAAAATATTCTGACATAATGAAAATTGTATCTCCGCAACCATACGATAACTTACCGCAATTTTTCGGGATGTCTGATTTGATTGTCTTGCCACAGAAAGGGAATGTCCCTTGGTCTGTAACTCAAGTACCGCTAAAACTATATGACGCGATGGCTGCAGGCAAACCAATAATTGTTTCGGATGTTGGAGACTTGCCTATGGTTGTAGGAGACACAGGAATCGTAATAAAAGATGGGGATGTTAAAGCATGTGCTGAAGCTATGCTAAAAATTTATAACGACCCTGAATCTGGAAAGGAATTTGGAAGGAAAGCTAGAGAACTTTGCGTAAAGGAGTACTCATGGGAAGTGCTCAAAGAAAAAACTCTACAGGTCTACAATGAAATACTGAACCACTAATACTTAAACGATTTAAATATTAGAAAAAATTTAGTAAGTGTGAAGCTATGATAGATGGAGGAAAAATTGTTCCGCTAAAGAAAATTCCTGACGAACGTGGTACGGTTATGCACATGCTCAAATCAACAGATCCTCATTTTAAAGAATTTGGTGAAATTTATTTTTCTACTGTTTACCCTGGCGTGATCAAGGGTTGGCATCTGCATTCACGAATGACAATAAATTATGCTGTTCCTGTTGGAATGATTAAACTTGTTCTTTACGACCCACGAGAAAATTCATCAACAAAGGGGGAATTAATGGAGTTGTTTATTGGAGAAGAGAATTATGTACTTGTCCAAGTTCCACCAGGAGTATGGAATGGTTTCAAGGGAATAGGAACTAAAACTGCAATCGTTGCAAACTGCGCTAGTATACCACATGATCCAAATGAAATAACTCGTCTTGATCCTTTTGACAAAAGTATTCCTTATGACTGGAGTTTGAAGCACAGATAAACAGTTTCTGGGTAACAAACTTTATATTGACTGAATTTTAACAGTAAATTGGTAGTCGTGGGAAAATCGGTAGTTTTAGCATTTAATAAATTCTATTTATTTTCAAAATTTTTGGACAACTTCTGGTATAGGTATACACTGTTCTTGGGATTGAAAATATTGGGAGTAAAAAATGCAAGCAACAATAAAATCAAATAGAAAAAAAGCATTAGTGGGGATAGTGAATTTTAGTGTAATTGGTTTGATCATTGTCTCTCTATTTTTCTTTTACATGTTTATTTCCAACACAGAAAAAGTTGATGCTCCAAGCACGAGTGTGTTCGGGTCAACAATCAATCATAGTCTATTAACAAAAGATTTTTATGGAGTGAAGTTTGGATGCACTGGTTTCATTTGTGATTTGCCATTGAATTTCAGTTTTTCAAATCCTCTGAACACATCAATAATGACTCCAGAAAACTTCAAACAATACTTCAACATCTCTTATACTAAATTTACAAACAGTACAAGCATTCAAGACTGGGAAATCTTAATGCTAGAAAATATTACAGTTTCAAACCCAACATTTAATTGTAATAATCTTATAAGCAACGTAACCACAGACAACGGCACAGTGAGTACGCAATATAATTGCATTCAGAATGGAACAATAAACACTTTCAAATATGAATGGAAAAATGCGGATTTGAGCAATCGTGTATTTGAACCAAACACAAAATATTACCTAAACTTTAGAATTTATTTAAAACCAAACACAGGATTGCTGTCATTGGACCTCATACCAAAACTTTTTACATTGGATTTGACAGAGTACGCCTTTCTGAACACTTCTTTCGAGAATAGAACAAATGCAACTTTTGATTTCACTAAGAATACCAAACAATGTTTGGGATGTCAATTTATGATTAACATAACAGACACAGCGCAATATCTTTCAAACTATAATGATATTGTTGTAACCCAGCTGGACAACAGCGGAACTGAAAATCAAATAGGATGCTTCAGGGGAAAGGTGAATGTCGGCAAGAATGTAGAGTTGTGGGTGAATCTGACCAACGCATCAGCAGGTGGATACCAGTATCTCTGGATTTACCACAAGAACAATACTGTTGTAGAAAGCAATACCTGTGCCGTTGACAAAGTATTTCCTTTTGGAGATGAATTTAACACTGGGTCTTTAGACACCGCAAAATGGACAATTGTGCAGGGAATAGAAGGTTCAACATTTACAGCAAATACAGGTTTTCTGGTTATGATTACACCAACCAACAGGCTGCAAGGGAAGGCATATGTCATGGAAAATACTTCTGTGCTTTTAATGGCGAATATAAATGGAACAGGAGTATCACAGCTGGGAGCATCAGACCAGAATGATTTTAATATTAACTATCTTGCTGTGACCTGGCAGGCTCCGACAAGATGTAATTCAAGAGCAACTGTAGATACAAACACAAATATGGACCAGACGGACTCGGCAAATACAAACATTATGAATTTCTTTGAAGTTCAGCGTTACAAAGATGCAGCAATTAGTTGCTATCAAAATCGAACAGCAGGCAATGGAACAGGCATAACTATTAATCACACTGCTTCAAATGCAATCCCGACTGTTACGAACATACAGCCACTACTTAGACATGGTGGAACGCCAGGCTATACAGTTGACTGGTACGCAGTAAGAAATTTCACAATACCAGAACCGACTTATTCTTGGGGGGCAAGTGAGGAAAATAATACAGCAAATATCAGTGAAGTGGATGCAAGAAATGCAATTGAACAAGGAATTAGAACTGTTCTTGGTAGCACTACCACGATATTCACAGATAAACAAGTATATGTGCGCAACGCCTCCAATTTCCAAAAGTTAGGGAGGTTTGACAAAGTTACTAGATACGGAGGGCAGTATTGGGCATTCAACTACTTGACTAGCAGCGATGTGTCGACAAACATACCAAACATAAGTACTTCCCTGTATGTTTTGGAAATGACAAACCTAACTTATGCCGAAACCAGAACTCAAGTTCAGAATTTCATAACTGGAACAAAAATTTCATAAAAGGTGAAAACAATTTTTCAAAAATTTTCACCAAAAAATAGTTCCAAAATTTCTTTTGCAATTCTCTTTTTCATGATTTTCCTTTTTAGTGTGCAGTATGCGTCTGCCGCAGACCCTTACAAACCTTATCTGCATGAAGCTCAAATCCCCGACCATCCAAAAGTAAAATTGTATGGCACTTATGCAACAAATTTGTTTCCTGGTGCCGCTACATACACATATGGTATTGAGTTACCACCAGAAACGAACGGCCTGCAACCTCAGATTTCAATAATTTATAACAGCCAGACAACTAAACAAAGGCCTGGTATTGTAGGCAACGGTTGGTCAATAACTCAAGACTACATCTACAGAGATATTAACTCAACTCCATCAAACACAAGTGATGATGCATTCAAATTAATTTTGAATGACGCGTTTCATGATCTGATTTACGATTCATCTGATGGTCTTTATCATACCAAAATTGAATCTTTCCTCAAGATACAAAATCTCACAGGCGCGCCAAACGTTAACAGTATGTATTGGGTTGTAACTGCAAAAGATGGCACAAGATTTAGGTTTGGTTACAACAATGATTCAGAATTGCAATCAACTCTTGCAAGAAATTATTCTCTTCGTTGGTATCTGGATGAAGTTCAGGATACTCATGGCAATAAAATTTTCTATTCGTATTCAGAAAACCCTAATCCGGAAGATAGGAATGTAACTTATCCGTTTTCAATTATTTACAACAATGATAGACAGAGACAAATTAATTTTACTTACGAACCAAAAACAAATTCATTAGTAACAGTTGAACAAGGGCACACTGTTAACATAAGCAGAAAACTTGCAGAAATTACTGTATCAGTTGCAGGCAGTGTTGTAAGAAATTACGAATTTGATTACGCATACTTGAATGCTGAAAGTTCTGCATTTGCTGTAGAAAAAATAAAATTCTTTGGTTCGGATGAAACTTCTTTGTTGCATCAAGTATCTTTCGCCTACCATTATCCAGAAATCGGTTATACAAATCACACAACAGATTGGATTGCACCAGTTCAATTTTCAGACACTGTTGAGGATGAAGGCGTGCGTTTGGTTGATCTGAATAGAGATGGGTACATTGATATGATACAAGGCAGAGACTTTGGTGGGGGGCAGATTGAGAAAAGGGCTTGGCTTAACAACAGAGCAAACAATTGGACAGATGCTAGTTCAATATGGGCTCCGCCAATTGAGTTCATGAGTTCGTTGCAGGAAGACTACGGGTTCAGGCTTGTGGATTTCAACAGCGACGGGTTTGTTGACATACTGCGTGGTGATGCGACTTGGCCACCAAGGAAAGCATGGATGAACAACGGCAATGGTTGGGTTGATGTATCTAGCACATGGAAACCGCCAATTGATTTTGTTCAAACTCTTACTGGTGCTCCTGATTTTGGCGTATTATTTGTTGATCTCAATGCAGATGGCAGAACTGACATACTTATGTCGCGTATTAATGGTGGTGTTGCTAACAAATCTGCTTGGCTGAATACTGGAGGTGGGTGGATAAATGCAACTGCAACTTGGTTACCGCCAACATATTTCATGGATGGTAACATAGATAACGGAGTAAGGGTTGAGGATGTAAACGGCGATGGTTTGGCAGATATAATCGAATACGGTGATTTTGGTATTGGGTATGTTTACAAACGGGCGTGGTTGAACAATGGTAACGGTTGGGAGAACTCTTCAGTTTGGAATGATATTCCACAAGCATTTAAGGACTTAAATGGAGACACTGGAACTAGATTTGAAGACCTTAATGGAGATGGCTTGGCAGACCTTATTATGGGTAAGGAATTCGGTACTAACAAGGAAAAACGCGTTTGGATAAACAATGGTAGTGGTTGGGTAGAGAATAGTACATGGAACGTAAATGAAATTTTAATCAGCGAAGGCCAAAACAAAGGCAGAAGGCTTGCTGACATCAATGGTGATGGGTTTGCAGACATTGTAGTCGCGTATAGGAACGAAACTCACACGCAGTTTTGGAGCTGGGTAAAAAACACAACTGTTCCGTTTCTCATGAAGAAAATTACCAATGAGTACGGTGGAACTATCGGCATAAATTCTGTTTCAATTCAGTACAATACATCCACTCAGTTCAACAACACTGGCAACGACTCTGTCTCGGATTTAGGTTTCAATGCTTGGGTCGTAAAAAGTGTTTTGCACAACAATTCTATGCCGGGAAGGTTTGCAGTAATTTCCAATTACACCTACAATTATTCTGGTGGGAGTTACGACTCGACAAATTTTGAGTTCCGTGGATTTGCAATGACGAATGAAACTCTTCCAGATCTGTCAAAAATAATTCATTATTTCCATCAAGACGATGCTCGCAAAGGCAAGGAATACAAAACAGAAATTTACGATTCTTCCTACAATTTATTTTCTCGCTCTGAAAACTTTTTCAATTACACGAACATTTCCATTGGCGGCAATCTTTATTACAAGACTTTCTTGTTGTCTACTGCAAATTATTTCTACGACGGCTCACCGATTGCTCCGAACATTACAAATGTTTCTTACGTTTACGATACTTACGGAAATTTATTGCATAGAAACCTTTTGGGCGATGTTAACATCAGCGGTGATGAAAGATACGAACGGTACTCTTATTCGCTAAACACTTCTGGTTGGATTGTTGACAAACTTAATCGTTATCTTTTATTTGCTGCAGATAACTCTACAAAAGTTAGAGAGACCAAGTTTTCATACGACAATCGTGTATACTCTGCTATTCCTCTTAGAGGCGATCTTACAGAAATTGACAATTGGCTGAATACTGGTGGTAATCAAAAAACAAAATTCGCGTACGATTCATTTGGTAACGTAATCCGCGAAACTAATCCGTTAGGTAGAGAAACAATTTACACTTATGGTTTGCGTGACACTACGTTTACTTTTCCAGACAAGATTACTAATGCATTATTCCATGTCACTGAATATTCTTATGATTTAGGTACAGGCAATTTGATTTGGCAAAAGCAGAATGAAATTACTACTTATTTCTACTACGACATTTTCGGTAGAATAATTAAAGAAGTTCAGCCTTTCGACTCATTTGAGTTGCCGACTAAAAATTACACTTACTTCTTCGACGGTACTGCGCCTGAATATATAAAAATTTCTCAGCGAACTTCAGCAAACAAAACATCAGACACTTATTTCTATTATGACGGTTTCGGGAACTTTATTCAACTAAAGAGACCAGCAGACAACAACAGGCAGATTGTCAAAAACTTTTACTACGATGGATTGAGTAGAGTTATTTCAGAAAGTAATCCTTACTTCGATACATTTTCTGTTTCGTTGAGTACGCCATCAAATAATGTTAATGCTACTAACTATACTTACGATACTCTCGGTCGAGTTAATTTTGTTTTGAATCCAGATAGCAGTAACAAGACAATTAATTTCGATCACAGAACAATTACTGCATATGACGAAAACAGTCACCGTAAAGCATACATACTTGATTCATATGATAGAATAAAAAATGTTCTCGAGTACAATAACAATCCAGTCCTTGGCTGGAATTTCGAGTCTGACATTTACAACACTACTTATCAATATGATACTGCTGATAATTTAGTTAAAATTACCGACGCACTCGGCAACATATTCAGTTTCACTTACGATTCTCTCGGTCGAAGAGTTGCATTAACTGATCCTGATTTAGGCAATTGGACTTACAGTTATGACTTAGCAGGTAATTTAATTCGTCAACAGCAACAGGGTGGTGGCAATCTTGTTACAGGTGATGGTTATTATCGTGAATATGATGCTCTAAATCAACTGATAAGAATTCGTAACGGTTCTTCTGCTAATTCAGCACAAATTGAGAATTACACATACGATCCATTTGGTGTTCGTGTAAAGATAATGCGCAATGATTCTGCACAAACGAGAATTTATACACCGTTTAAAGAACTAATGCGTATAGTCAACTCTTCTGGAACATATGACTTCACTTATGTTTACCAAGATGGTGTGTTAGTTGCACGCATGAACCCTGATGGATCAAGATATTATTACCATCCTGATGAATTAGGGAGTACTAGTTTGATAACAAATCAGAACGGGAATGTTGTAGAGAATACTTTCTATTCTCCTTATGGTGAATTGCTTGGAGGCGGAATAAAGGAAGAATTCAAATTGTATACTAATTATTTCAAGGATTTTAGATGCGAATACTATGCTGGAGCTAGATATTACAGTCCATGTTTGGGAATATTTATACAGCCTGATACAATTATACCAAAGGTTTATGATCCGCAGAGTTTAAACAGATATTCCTACACTCTAAATAATCCTTACAAGTATACTGATCCGAGTGGTAAATTTTTTCAACCTCCCCCACCTCAATTAGGATATTCTTTAGGAAAATTTTTCTCTGAGGGATTTTTATCTTTAAGCAAATTGATTTTAGGATTTATTGAAGCTGGATTCTCTAAAGCTCCATCTTATCCAGGTTCCACAACAGTTGGTCAGCAACAATATACTTCACCTCCCTTTGGCAGAACAACTGGAACTACAATACCGACTAAAATTTCTGACTTAGGTCAACAATCGACCACAGATATAAGTAAAACTGCTGAAAAAAGTACACAGGGTATAACTAGATCTATAGATATGGAATGGAGTTCAGGCACTTGGAAAACTTCAGAAAATAACTTTGACTGGCATCACCAAACATACGGAAAAGGCATGACACGGGAAGAATTTCGGCAGAGTGCCAATGACTTTAAACAAAGATTCCAGTCAAATCCAGATCCTTCAAAATATAAAGTAGAAAAAGTTCCATTAAAAGGGGGTGAACCTGATGAAACTGTAACACAAGTTATAGATCGTGTTACTAAAGAATTTATTAGAATAGTTGATAGTAGCGGTAAGATTATTTCGTACCATCGGTAATCAGGTAGATGAGTAGCATGTATAACAGATTAAAAATTAAAGAAGAATTGAAAAAAGCGTTAGAAAAGGATCTTGAATATCAACCACCACATCCACCTAACTACGATGAATTAATTAACAATATAGGCGAATCCAATTGGAGAAAACTATTCATTTTATATGGATATTTGGATTCATGGTACGACTCTGTGGCTGGCTATGCATATAGTCTACTTGAAAACAATGAAATGAAATGGAATAATAAAAATTTATTGAAGCAAAAAAGAGAGACTATTAAGGAAATTAAAAATATCAAGGTTTCATTAAGAAAATATCCAGTCGTTGCAAAATATTTCATATCTTTGTTAACTTGGTGGAAAAGAATTTTGGTTATTTTAAATCTTTTACTCGAATATGGAAAATCAGCCGATAAAGAAAGGGAGGTCTCTAAATAATGCAACAATTATTACTAAATCAAGAAGAACAACTTGAATTCCCAGATTCTTTTGAAGATATTAACTTATACAAAATACTGGAAAAACACAATAAGTCTATCAAGGGTTATTGGAAAAAACTTGTAGATAATGGTTATATAGTATTCATCAATTGCGAAATAACCAACAAGATTAACACCACTTATCGTGCTGTTAAACTCTCGATTAATAGCATGGAATTCTTCAGAGAACAACTCACAATAAATATTCTCAATCCTGATGGAACTAACAAGACAATCAGTTTTAATCACAGAACTATTACAACATACGACGAAAACGGTCATCGTAAAGCTTACGTGCTCGATTCATACGATCGAATATCAAATGTTCTCGAGTATAACAACGATCCTGTTCTCGGCTGGAATTTCGAATCGGATGTTTACAACACGAGTTATCAATACGATACTGCTGATAATCTTGTACAGATTACTGATACATTAGGAAATATTTTTTCATTCACCTATGACTCACTGGGCCGAAGAGTTGCATTATCTGATCCTGATTTAGGCAATTGGACTTACAGTTATGACTTAGCTGACAATCTGATTAAGCAAATTCAGAATGGCGGTGGCAATCTTGTTACTGGCGATGGTTATTATCGTGAATACGACGCGCTAAATCAACTAACAATTATTCGCAACGGCTCAACTGCTAACTCACCGCAGATTGAAAACTACACATACGATCCGTTCGGGCAGCGGATAAAAATTTCTAGAAATGATTCGGCGAACACGACGATATACACACCGTTCAAAGAGTTGGAGGTATTTTATGAAAACTAAAATAATTTTCTTGATTTTAATTTTGCTAGCAGCAATTCCACAAATTGTTTCAGCTGTTACTGTTACACAAGATTTAACTTACAACTCTCCCACAAATCAAGTGAACATAACATACGATACATTAAACAGGATTGTTACTAAGAATTCTACAAACATAAAAGTAAATTACACTTACGACGAACGGTATCAAGGAACTTTGACAAATGTTTCAGTTGGAAATGTTGTAGTCAAATACGAATATGACGACAAATTACGATTGGTAAAAGAAATAAGAATAATAGACGGGATAACATTTGAAAAAAGATATGTGTATGACTCGATGGATAGATTGGTAGAACTAAATTTCAGTGGAAAAGACATAGAATATTTTTACAATAATCAAAGCAGGATAAGCAAGATAACAAATTACATTAGCAATTCAGTTTACGATGCATTTGACAAAATACTTAACAGGACTTACGCAAATTCAAAAGTTACAGAATTTGTCTACAATGATTCAAATTCTAGATTGCAACAAATTAAAACAGACACGATACAAAATTTGAATTACACTTACGATGCAGTTGGAAATATAATTTCAATCAATGATTCAGCGAACAGCAGATTGTACAGCATGTCTTACGATTTCTTAGACAGATTAATTAATGTTTCAATCGCTGGAAATACTTGGTTATACTCGTACAATCCAATTGGAAACATTTTAAAAATTGTTCGCGATAGCGTAAACACAACTAAATTTATTTACGGAATTTATCCAGTGCATGCACCTGCAAGAATTCTAACAGGTGATGCTGGCGTTGATGTAAGTGAGCAAAGCACACTTTATTCTGTTGATAAAAACAGAACATTTGAATTCTATCTGGCTAATGATAAGAACTCTACCATAACAAATGTTAATTGGTCGATAAACTTTGGTGATGGAAAGCAAGTTATTTCTACAGTACCATTCAGTATTGCGAGTAACGAAACTATTCTTGCAATAGTGGCTCACAATTATTCTGCAGGAGAAACTTACAGAGTAAACGTAACTGCGCGATCTGGTTCGGCATACGATTACGAAAATGTTACAAACAAGTTTGGAGTAATTCTAGAATCTTTGTCACTCGCAAACCAAAGTGGTAACAAAGTATACTTCAACATTTCTGTACTAAATCAATTGAATGAAACAATCAGCGGAATAAACTGGGCGTGTGATAACGGTGCAAAATCCAACAGCTCATTTTCAATTTCTGGATTGGGCAGCAGGATAGATTATTTCAATAGGACTTACAGTTCTCCAGGAGCTAAATATCTAAATTGTAATGTAACTTCTGGAGAAGGAACTTTCACAAAATATGCAAAATTCGAACTAAAAGGAATAAAGATAGAAGATTATAACAGCAGTTTGTTCGCCCCAAACAACGTAACTTTCCAATTCACTATCAGGAATTATTGGTCGTCATCTTCTGTAACATGGAACATACGAAGTCATGGACAATTGCTTTCAGGGAGTACAGGAACATTGAACACAGACCAATTCACAACAATAAGACGTGGGTTGAATTATACTAACGACACTGTTAGGGATGTAAACATTACAATATTTTCTGGTACTACTCTACATGACCGTTACAACGAATCATTGAAACTACAGGCTTTGAGAATTGAAAATTTCGAAAGCTACAAGAAAAACGAAACTAACATAAGAGTTTTCAGATTCAACATAACGAATTACTGGGCGCACAATGTTTCAAATATAATTTGGCGAATTCCTGATGCAGGCGTAACAAGCAACAGTTCTGTGACGCTAATGCCAGGAGAGTCTAGAAATTTCACAGTAGAAATAAACTATACGAAACAAGGATTAAGATCATCCAGTGTGCAAGCCTACAATGGAACTTTCAACAGCAATTTTACGGATAGATTTTCTGTTAACATGATTGATGTACTTAGTGGTATTGTTTTGAAAGAAAACAAGGATAGTACAGTACAAGTATTTGAAGTAATAAACAATATCGGCAATCAAGTTATGTCTTGGTTGCTGAATACTGGACAAGGTAACATACATTCAACACAAAATGTATCGTTGAATAATTCTGAACAAGTTATCGTGATAATTGAAACTAATTATACTACTCCAGAAATTTATATAACAAACATCACCGTAAATACAACTTCTTACAACGATACGTTTATTCTACCTGTAGTCACTTAAGTTTATATTTGATTACGCATTTTAATCAAAGATTCCTCAAAATTTAACAACTTAATTCCAGAATCCTTTTGTGCTTTTTCATTATTCATGTTTACATTTACTCTTTTTGCCGGCAAATTCAAATCAGCAGATTTCATAGGCTGAACCAAATTTTTATCCAAACTAAAAACTTCTGCAACCTTCAATGCCATCTCATAACGATTCAAAAAATCAGAACCAATAACATGGTAAATTCCATTTTTGTTTTTCTTTATTAACGCATACGCAACTTCCACAAAATTATCGACCAAAGTCGGATTGCTATACCAATCAATCACATCCTTCATTACTTCACCAGCTTTTAATTTATTTAAAACTCGCAAAACAGAGTTATCGTGCTGCCATTTCTCAACCCAGCAGTATGGTTGATCTGTTCGCAAAATTAAAAATCCAAGCCCAGAATTTTCAACAATCTTTTCACCTTCTGCTTTTGTGAAAGCATAGTAATACTGAGGATTTCTCGCATCCTGTTCGTAATACACTTGTTTTTTACCATCAAAAACGGCAGAGGTAGAAACAAAAACTATTTTGCTATCAACTTGTTTGCAGGCATCAACCACATTTCTAGTTCCTTGAATGTTTATTGCATCGGCAAGCTGATGATTAGTCTCACATAGATCAACCTTAGTTAATGCTATAGTATGGAAAGTTAAATCGGGTTTAATATTTTTGATAAAATCTATTACCGCGCCACTATCTTTAACATCGAGTTTATGCGCAACAGCTTCCGGAATTCCAACATTATTTGCCAAGAAAGTATAGTGAACGTCTTCACCTTTGTTAACTAAAAGTTTTACTAGTTTGTATCCTATTACGCCAGTCCCTCCAGTAACAAGTATTCGCATGAAAGAAATAAAGGTGCATAACATTTAAATTTGTTGCATCTAAAGTCTACATGATGCAAATAACAAACTGTAGAGTTTGCAATAATCAGAACTTAAAAAACATTTTAGACTTAGGCAATCAGCCACTTGCCAATAGTTTTTTGAGAAAGGAAGATCTGGACAAACCTGAACCATCTTATCCTTTGAATTTGGTTTTCTGCAACAACTGTGGTTTAGTACAGCTAGACTTTGTAGTATCACCGGAACTGATGTTTAAAAATTATTTATGGGTTTCAGGTACTTCGGACACAGTTCCGATGCATTTCCAGCAGTTAGTTGAGGAAGCCGTCAGAATCGTGAATACCAATAAAAACTCTTTGGTAGTTGACATAGGAAGTAACGACGGTACTCTGCTGAAGGGTTTCAAAAAGTTGGGTGTAAAAACTTTAGGCGTGGAACCTGCAACGAACATAGCAGAGCTTGCAGAACAATCTGGTATAGAAACTGTAAATGATTTTTTCAATTCAAAAACAGCAGAACAAATTGTCAAGGAAAGGGGAAAAGCAGAAATTATTACTGCAACAAATGTAGTCGCACATATAAACGATTCTTACGACTTGTTAACAGGAGTAAATGCTTTGCTTGAAGATGATGGGACTTTCATCATAGAAGTGCCTTACTTGGCTGACATGATACAGAACAATGAATTTGACACTGCTTACCATGAACATTTATCTTACTTTACTGTGAGACCTTTGGTAGAACTTTTTAAGAGATTCGACCTAAAAATTTTTGATGTAAAACGTTTTCCGATTCATGGTGGGACCATTCGAGTTTACGTGAAAAAGAAATCATCAAATTTGAAAGTAACAAATGCGGTTAACTACCAACTCAAATTAGAAAAAGAAATTGGTCTGGATAATTTAGAAACATATGTGAAATTTTCGGAACGTATTTGGAAACTCAAGCATGATTTAATTGTATTGCTACAAAAATTCAAAGCCGAAGGTAAAAAGATCGTTGGATACGGCGCTCCTGCAAAAGGAAATACGCTACTTAACTTTTTTAAAATTGGTCCTGACCTACTAGATTATATTGTTGACAAAAATCCGCTCAAACATGGTTTGTATACGCCTGGAATGCATATACCTGTTATGCCTGTAGAAAAAATTATGGAAGATAAACCAGACTATATGTTGATACTCGCATGGAATTTTGCAGATGAAATAATGAGACAACAACAAAAATTCAAAGAAATCGGAGGGAAATTTATTATCCCAATCCCTGAACCAAGAATCATTTAATGAGATCTGGCTACACGATCCATTACTTCTAGCCACCATCTGTTTTGCGAGTACCATGCAATCGCCTTTGAAATTGCTTCTTCTAAACTTACTTGTGGTTTCCAATTCAAAATTTCGCGAGCAGCCTTCGCAGACAAATATTGTTTATCAATCTCTCCTTGAATGTATTTTCCTAAAATCAGGGGTTGAAACTTATTTTCCAGCTGCATTGTTTTCAGAATTAATTTCGCTAAATCGATTAGTCTAGTAGGTCGTTCGGTACCGAAATTAAAAGCTTGACCTTTTGTTGAATTGATTTTTTCAGCGAGAATTTCAATTCCTCTAATTGCATCGCTTACGTGCATGTAGTCCCTTATGTCTTCCCCAGTTCGCCTAATTGTAGGAGGCTTCCCATCGAGCAAAGATGTAACAAAATCCGGAACTGCGCGTAAATAATTTGCGTCTCTCCCTCCTATTGTATTCGACCAGCGTGCAACTGAAGCTAGAATTCCATAGGTTGTAAAATAAGATGCAGTGAGTCTGTCAGCTGCAAGTTTCGATGCATCATAAGGAGATTTCGCGTTCAAAGGATGAGTTTCATCTATCGGTAGATAGTTTGGCTCTCCGTAAACTTTATCCGTACTAGCAAAAATGAAAATCTGTTCTTCGTTAGCATTTCTTATTCCTTCGAGAAGGTTTAATGTTCCTATTACGTTCACCAGAAAGGTCTCAATTGGATTTTCAATCGAATTTAAAACCTGAGTATAAGCTGCAAGATGTAAAATTATTTCTTGATCTTTAACAGCTGCAGAAATGGACTCTTTTTGTTTAATGTCCCCATAGAAAATTTTTATTCTGTCCAGAAGGTGTTTGATCGAATCAGTTCCTAATGTATCCTTCTTTATAAAAACTGAAACTGTAGCATTTTTTGCAACCAAATCTTCCGCTAGCCAAGAACCAATAAATCCTGTTCCGCCAGTTATCAGAATTCTTCTGTTTTCCCAAAAATTTTCTGACATGAATTTATTCCCAGATTTTCCAAGGTGCTTTTTTAAATTGGTAATAACCGAGGGGCATGTAACCTGTTTCCCAAATTCCATTGAGCCTTTCAACATCTTTGAAAGTATCCATGCACGCCCAGAAATCTTTGTGCTCGTAAACCGCAAGTTGTCCAGTTGAAGCCAATGTTCTCAAAGGCTCATTTTCCAGAATACTATTCTCGTTGAGGAAGTCAAAAATTCTTTTATTAAAAACAAAAAATCCACCGTTAACTAAACCAGGAAGAGTTGGTTTTTCTCTAAATGATTTTGCTATACCGTTCTCGGTTTCGACAAAACCAAACGAGGTTATCGGTTGAACTCCAGTCAGTGTTGCTATTCTGCCCATTTTTATATGAAAATTCCACAGAGCTGTAAGATTGATATTTGAGACACCATCACAGTAGGTCACCATAAAATTTTCAGTGTCTATATACTTTTCAATTTTTTTAATTCTCTCCCCAGTGTTTGTGTCCAAACCAGTATCAGCAAAGATTATCTCGAATTCGTGTAGGTTGTTTGACAAATGTTTTATTTCCTTTGAAGCTCCCATCTTGAGTAGAAAATCATTTGACATCCAGTCGTGATTTATGAAGTATTGTTTGATTGCCTCACCCTTGTATCCCAAACACAAAATAAATTTACGAAATCCTTGGTGTGCATAAATTTTCATGACATGCATCAATATTGGCATGTTTCCTATAGGAACCAATGCCTTAGGCATCACCTCCGTAAACTCTCTCAGTCTGAACCCTTTTCCACCGCAGAGAATGATCACAGGTATATCTTTCATTTTTACTCAAAACTAATGAGTTAGGAGAAATATTTAAAATGAATGGAACAATAGTCTACTTGCTACAGGCTATTTCTCAAACTGTTCAAAAACGAAATAACTCTATTTATGTCTGATTTATCAATCACTCCAACCACAAAAAGTATGCCTAAATAAACAGCCAGCAAACCTAAGAATGAAACAGCGATAAAAAATATGTTCCTTGGCGCAATGAACAAAAGTAAAAATATTGATGCGGACAAAAATTCTAACATCAGGAATTTTAAAGGCAGAGGAAGTTTTGCTTTTTTTGTAACCACAGAGACGAAAATAAAGGTCCCTAGCACAATTGGGACAACTCTAGACACAGCTGCACCAATTGAAGAGAATTCAGAAGTCAAAAAGAAAGTTAGCGGTAAACTTATTGTTAGCAAAACAATTGCCAAATACAAATAAAGTTTAACAAAATTTTTAGCTAGTACTATCGGCAACAATAATCGTAGCATCATAGTCGCTAGAAAAGTGAAAGCTAAGATTTGAAGAATTGGTACTGATCCGGAATAACTTTTGGTAAAGATATCTGATACTATAACATCGGCTGCAGAAATGAGAGAGAACAAAACTGGAAAAACAAGAAGAAATGTGTACTTGAAACCTAGACTGAATATTTTTTGTACTCGCTGTAAATTATTTTCACCATAATACTGTATTATCGCAGGTGTTATTGCAAAACCGATGAACATCAGGAAATTCTCCAAATAAAATTCAACATTAGATGCTAACGAATAAAAACCAACCTCCTCTATACCAAAAGATGGTATAAAGTATGTCAAAACAAAAATATTCAGATAAAGAAGAATGCCAAAAATTGTTTGGGCTACAAAATATTGCAAAGACATAGACATATAACTTTTTAGATGAACTTGTTTGGTTTTAACATTGGAAAAAAACTTTAATAAAACAAAAATTAGAATTACCAGTGGAATAAATACTCCAATTGTATTGGCTAAAATTACTCCTTGTACATGCATATCAATTAGAACTACAAGCACTAGCAAGATCAATACTTTAGAAAATACATCAAAAAAAACAGCTAAACCAAATTTTCTTGTACCAGTTAAAAATCCACTCGAGTAAAAAGTATAGAAAACCGTGAGAAAGAAAAACGGTATACTGATTAAGATAAAGTCAGTATAAACTAAAAAATTTGGAAATAGAAGTGAAACCAATACGACAGCAACGGCAATAACAGAAGTCGAACACAAAACAATTTTTGAAGTTGTTATTGTGTACCCTTTTATTGCGCCCAAATCTTTTTTACCATAATAGAAAGACGTGTTTCTTTGGAGTATACTACTCAAACCAAAGAGGGCTATAGGAGAAAGAAAAAAGAAGATTGAAATGACAAAAGAATAAATTCCAAAAGCAGTTGGACCAAGTTTTATTGTTATAAAAACTGTTATTACAAAACTCAACAATGTGATCAAAATGTTTCCAAAGAGGAGATATGTGCTGTGCAGACCGATTTTCTCTGTTTCTTGCATACTACCATTTGGTTTTCGTTATTCAATAATTTGTTCATACATCTTTATGTGTTCATCAACTATTTTTTCAATTCTATAATCTCGTAGTGCGCGTTCTCTACATTCAATACCAAGTTTTCTCAGTTTGGTCTTATTATCTAACAAATTTATTGTTGTATGTGCAAAATCTTCGACATCACCTACTTCAACAAGAACACCTTCCTTTTTAGAAACTAGTTCGGGGCATCCTCCAGATTTGAATGTGACAACTGGTGTACCGCACGATAGTGATTCAATCAAAGTGTTAGGTTGAGTTTCCATATAAGATGGCAACAAAAACAAATCTGCTAAATTGTAGTACATAGGAAAATCGTAGTTACTTACATTACCGACAAGAATTATATCTTTGGTTTTATCAACAACTTTTGGGTCGACAAATTTTTCAAATACATCAAGCTTAGAGCGACCTGCAATAATAAGTTTGGTGTTGGGATTGCTTTTTTTAATTATATTAAATGCCTTTAGCAATGCGTCCAAACCCTTTCTCCAGCCTGCTGATGTACTAAATAGAACTCGTTCATTTTTTATACCAAGCTTCTTTTTAATTTTACTGACATCGGTTTCTGGTCTAAATAAATCTGTAAAGGTTCCGTTCATTATACGGAAAAATCTGCTTTCATCTAATCTGTAATGTTCAATCATTTCATTTCGTAGAAAAATAGTTGGAGTGATAAAAAAATCTGCATTATTAATTGCTATTCTTTCCCAAAAATCTATGGTACGAAAATATATTCTATGTTTTAATCCATATTCCGGATTTCGCTCCTTGGATTTTGACCTAAAAGAAATTGAAGATTTAATCGCAAAAACTTTTTTCATCTTGGTGCTTCTATATTTTTTAAAAATTATCCCACCTTCTATGTCTTGTGAATGCAATATGTCTGGAAAAATTTTTTTTACAATTCCGTTTTCAAATATAACATGTGGCATGAAAAACCACTTTGTTAAGTCATCTATAGGAGGGAAAAAAGTCCTGTATACACTTATACCTTCGACATTTTCTTTTGTTGGCAAACCAAGATGCGAAGAAAGAATTGAAATATCAATTTTCTCATTCAAACCTTTGACAAGTTTATAAACCATTGAGAAAGGTCCAAAAGACATTGTACCTAGAGGACCAAATTTCCTCGAAATCATTAAAACTTTCATAAAATCGCAAATAAAATTTGTAGCTGTATATTATAGATTTTATGAATCAATAGTTGCATACATTGACTCTGATAATTTCATATTATCATCGAATTTATAGAAATATCGTTAACAAGCTTTTGAGATTCAAGAAGGTGTTTATACCAATCAACAGTTTTAGTCTTTATTGAATCCGTAACTTTATTTGCAGCAAGAGCATCAACAATTTCCTTCACTCCGTCTTTAGGTGTAAACTCTGGTTTGAATCCAATAATGTTTGCAATTTTGCTGAAGTCGACTCTATAAGATCTCATGTCAGGATCTCCATACCACTCAATTTCAAAATCTGTAGATATTATATTTCGAATTATATCCGGCAACTCTTTGATTTGTATATTTTGTTCGTTTGAACCAACATTAAAAACTTGGCCATTAACTTTTTCATCCACAGTTTCCACAACCTCTATAAATGCATTAGAAGTATCTTTTATGTGTACGAATGGCCTCCACTGAGTTCCGTCACGCATCAATTTAAGTTTTTTGCTTTTGAAGACATTCAAGACCATAGCATTTATTGCCAAATCAAATCTCATTCTTGATGATAAGCCGTAAACAGTTGCCTGTCGTAAAACTGTTACACAAAAATTTTCATCTGCCAAAGGCAATATCTCTTTTTCAGCCAGAAGATTGGATTTTGCATAAACTGTTAACGGATTTGGAATTGAATTTTCATTTGCTGTTTCTGTTTGTGCGCCGTAAATACTGCATGATGATGCGAGTATGTATTTCTTTACACTGTACTCTTTACTGAGGTTTGCAACTCTGACTCGCCCTAAAAAATTAATATCATATGTTTTTGATGGGTCCAGTTCGCTTGATGGGTCATTAGATAATGAGGCTAAATCCATTACACAATCAACATCTTTCAGAATTTTTGGATTGAACCATCTTATGTCATCACGAATTACTTGAAAATTGTTGTTGTTTAAAAGTTCGCTGACAGTTTCTATCCCAAAAAAAAACCTGTCCAAACACTTCACATTATATCCTTTTTCTAACAGCAATCGTACAAGGATAGACCCAATGTATCCTCCGCCACCCGTCACAAGTATTGTATTCATGTTAATCACTATTTGTGTGGTGGGTAAAACCAATCCCATGGTTTACCAATACGTTTATCGTTTGTATTTCCATTGATGCTACTTGGTATAATTTCTTTGTCGTTCCAGGGTCGACGCTCTTCATCCGGATTTTTATAATCGTATAAATGTGTTGTTAAGGTAACAGTTAGCGATGGCTCGTTGCTGATGACTTTAATTCCATGCCACAAATGTCCAGGAACTCTGACAATCTGAAGTTTTTCGCTACTCAAAATAATTTCGTCCAATGCGTTAGTTTCTGTATCATAGACACAAATTTTGATAGTGCCACGTAACGCAACAAAATATTCTGTCTTTCCTTTAGCATGCCTGTGCCAAGCTTTTACAATTCCAGGATAATTGACAGCTGAATTTACTTGAACAATACTTTCCGAATCAGTAAAATCTTTCCAGTCGTCTCTAAAAATTTCTGAGAAGGACCCTCTTTCATCCGGAATTTTTTTTAAATCAATCACTCTAACTTCGCTTATCATAAGACCAATATCTTATTTATTTGACGTGTTTAAGAAGTTATTGGACAATAAATCCGTGAGGAATAGTCTAAGTAGAAATATACTATTGGTTCAAGAAGTATTTAAATACTGATACAATATATTTTGAGTGAAACAAATGATTCTGCAAGAAGAAATTATTCAATTACTTAAAGAGAAAGGTTACAAAATAACTGATGAAGTTGTTGACTCCGTTGGTAGAGTTGTAGAAATGGTTTCCGCTCAAGACAAGTCTGACATCACTGAAGTTTTGCAATGGTTACAAGAACAAAGAAAAAATTATCCTGCTAAGGTAGAAGAAATTGGAATAAATGAACTCGACAAGTGGTATGTGGATCCTAAAAAAAATTGGATATTGCATGAAACTGGGAGATTTTTCCAAATTATTGGCATACGCGTCACTGGAGCCGGAAATAGAGAGGTTCCTTCTTGGACACAACCTATGATGAAACAAGCAGAGTGTGGAATTTTAGGGGTGATTCGAAAAAAAATTAACGGTGTGCAGCATTACTTACTTAATGCAAAGTTCGAACCAGGGAACAATCCTAACCTTCAATTGTCCCCAGCACTACAGGCAACACAAAGCAACTTGAAATTAGCCCACGGCGGGAAGAAACCGTTGCTGGCAGAATATTTTGAAAATAGTAGTAAAGGAAAAGTTTTATATTCTGCAGAAGGCGTTGAAGATGGAGGACGGTTCTATTTGAAAACTAACAGGAGTATGATTGTTGAAGTTGATGAAAATGAAGCTGTAAAAGCTCCAGAATGTTTTATCTGGTTGACACTTCCTCAAATCAAAAAATTACTGAGGATGGATGGTATGGTTAACTCACTTGCACGCGAAGTTTTTGCTCTTCTATAATGTTTATTATGATAGAAAAAATAAGAATTGGAATTTTGGGTTGTGCAGCTATAGCTGAAAAATATTCTATCAACGCGTTCAAATCAATTAGTAATGTTGAATTGGTTTGTATTGCAAGTAGAGATCATAATAAAGCAAAAGAATGGGCAGCCAAGCACAACATACAGGCTGAGAAATCTTACGATGCCGTGTTGCAGAGAGATGATATTGATGCTGTCTACATACCACTGCCAGTGGGTCTGCATGAAGAATGGACAGTAAAGACAGCTAAAGCTGGTAAAAATGTTTTGTGCGAAAAATCACTTACTGACAACTTGAAATCAGCTAAAAATATGATTGAAACTTGCAAATCCCAAGGTGTAGTGCTTTATGAAAATTTTATGTGTGGTTACCATCCGCAGCATGCAAAAGTAATTGAATTAATTCACAAGAGAACTTTAGGTGAACCTTTTGTCTTCCAAGGTTATTTTGGTTTTCCTCCAATTGACAAAAACAATTTTCGTTATAATAAAGATTTGGGTGGTGGAAGTTTGAATGATGCAGGAACTTATACTGTTTTCATGGCACGAAAGATGTTAGAATCCGAACCTATAGCAGTCACATCAAAATTACTGGTAGATTCGGAAACAAATGTTGATATCCAAGGTTCTGCATATTTAGAATTCCCAAATGAACGTGCTGCTTTCTCAGCCTTTGGGTTCAACCAAGTTTATCAAAACAACTACATAATTTGGGGAACTAAAGGGCTTGTACGAGTTCTTCGTGCATATGGTATACCTCCAAATGCGGAGCCTATTGTTGAAGTTTTACAAAATGATGGGACTAAAGATTTTATTAGTCAGCTAAAAATAGAACCTGCAGATCATTTTGCACTTATCTTTCAAGATTTTTGTGATATACTGTTGAACAAAGATAAGGAAAAAATTGCAAGAACATACGATAGTATATTGGCACAAGCAAAAGTAATGGAAGCATTACGAGTTTCTGCTAGAGAGAACAGAAAAGTTGAAATAAAAGAAGTGTAGATTATACCCCAAAAGTGTGTCTCTGCTTCCAGAGCTCTAAAATATTCATGAATTGATCGATTGTGTAATTGTTTTTGTACCAATCAACGGTTATTTTGATTCCTTCTTCAATCGGCATGAAGTTGTGCCTACCTAAAACTTTTTCGAATTTAGTTATGTCTGCTATCCCAAATGGGTGCTCCGGCAGAGTTTCTCTGTATCGAATGTAATCAACTTCACTTGAACTGTTTGTCAAACGTTTAATCAACTCAACTAAATCTTCTAGTGAAATGGAAGTACCGGTTCCAATTTCATAAACTTCGTCGAAGTTTATTTTGTCTGAATAGAACAATCTAGTAACTAATTTTCCTACATCTTTTACATATATCAAATCCAACGCATTTTTCGGATCATTCATTATTGTCATTTTCTCTCCGCACAATGCTTGGGCGATGAAGCTAGGAACCGCTTTTCTTATAGGAAATAGCCCCTGTCGTTCACCATAAGCATGATACCATATACATACAACAGTTTCGATGCCGTACATTTTTCTATAGATTTTATACTGATGTAAAACTGTATTCTTTGTTAGGCTGTAGCCATCAAGCCAAATTCCTTCTTTCATCGGGAAAAAAACTTTCAGATCATTTATTCTTGCAATTTCCAAAATGTTTGTAGAGCCAACAACATTGAAAGCTATTGCACTGTCGATCCTGTGACTTAGTTCCTCTGTGCCGAGAACACCACCGATGTCAAAAATACCTTCAAGTTGAAAATTTTTTGTTATATCAAGAAGTTGAGGCAAATCGTAACTTGTGCCGTGCTTGTAAACCACCCGGCTAGATTTAATTATTTCCTTGTCTAAAAATAGCGGTGGGTCAGGATCCAAAATTATTACATTCTTGCCGAGTGCTAATAATTCTTCCACCGCATGTGAACCAATAAATCCGGATCCACCTGTTACTAGCACATAAGGTTTGTCGTTTTTCATTTTAATTTCCCCTCTTTTAGTTGAATTTTAATCCATTCACAAAGTTCAGCCATTCCTTGCTCGAATCTGGTTTTTGGGTGCCAACCGAGAAGTTTTTCAACTTTTTTGATACTTACAAATTGGTATTTGAAATTATTTTTTCTTACCTGATGAAACTCTATATGGTTTTCTGGGAGTTCAGTTAATTTTAACGCAACTCGTGCGATGTCAAAGACCGAAATTTGTTCTGTGCCTGCTATGTTAATTGTCTCGTTTTCGATTTGACTTTCTGCAATCATGACCAACGCCTCAATCAAATCATCAATGTAAATATAGTTTCTGATTTCTTTTCCTGTCCCAAGTATAGGTAGCTTCTCACCTTTTATTGCTTTAAGCAGAAAGATTGGGATGGCAGTATCAGTCCTAAATTGATTACCTATGCCTGGACCATAAACTGTGCCTAGTCGCAAAATGTTATACGTTAACCCTTTAGAAAAATTCCAAGCCTTTACAATCCACTCACCGGCTGCTTTGGATGCAGCATAACAGTCAGTCGGGTTTATCAGACCGTCTTCAGTAGATGGAATTTCAAATGGCTCGCCGTATATGCAACAGGTAGATGTGAAGTTTAAAACGGCCTTGTTAGCGGCACAGGCGTCTGCAACATTCTTTGTTCCGTTGGCATTTATATCAAAAGTTTCTTCTGGGTGAGCATCTGTCCAGCTCAGGTTTGCGACTGCAGCCAGATGATAGACTATATCTTTCCCTTTGACTGCTTCTTCGATTTCTGCTTTATTACGGATGTCCTTTGGCGCATCAAAAATTTCGACTTCATGCCCTTTCTCTTTCAGCGCAAGTGCGAGTTTCGAACCTAGATAACCATTTCCACCGGTTATCAAAATTCTTTTCATAATGTCATTACCTCTATCACAACAAACTTTTGAAATACTACGTACTATGATAATATTGACTTAAATAAGTTGTAGACTTTACATTCACCTTATGCTGCATTAGAATCAAAGATTCAGCTACTTTTAATAATCCAATTTTTATACTTAACTTGAAAGCTGGATAATATGAAAGGCCTAATTTTGTCTGGAGGAACTGGCACAAGATTACGCCCGTTGACGCACACAAGCAACAAGCATTTAATCCCATTAGCGAACAAACCAATGATTTTTTATGCAATAGAAACATTAAGAGAAGCTGGCATCACCGATATAGGAATTATAGTTGGCCACACACTACAAAGAGTACAAGAAATAAAAGATGCTGTAGGCGATGGGTCGAGATTTGGTATAAAAGCAACTTACATTGAGCAAGATGCGGCGCGCGGCTTGGCTCATGCAGTTGGGGTAGCAAAAGATTTTTTAACGACGAATAATCCTGATAAAAAGTTTGTAGTTTATCTTGGTGATAACATTTTGTGTGGTGGTATAAAAAAATATGTTGATTATTTTTCGACGAACGATACCAATGGCCTATTGTTGCTGAAAGAAGTTCAAAAACCGGAAAGGTTTGGTGTCGTTGAAATAAACAATGGGAAAATTGTTAGTTTAGTAGAGAAGCCAAAAAATCCTACGAGCAACCTAGCACTGGTTGGCATCTATCTTTTTAACAATTCCATTTTTGACTCAATCTCAAAACTGAAGCCTTCTTGGAGAAATGAGTACGAAATAACAGACGCAATACAGGGTTTGGTAGATTCTGGAAAAAAAATATCTTATGAAATAGTTGATGCACCTTGGTGGAAGGACCCTGGAGATAGAGAAGGTATTATTGAAGCAAACAGACTTTTGTTACACGATTTAGTTCCATTCAACAGAGGAACGATTGAAGAGGGTGCAAACATTATCGGCCCGGTTGGTATTGATGAGCACACAATAATAAAAAAGGGCTCCTCGATTCGGGGTCCTGTGATTATTGGAAAAAATTCTGTAATTGGTGAAAATAGTTACATAGGTCCATACACTTCAATCGGAGACAATTGCGTGATCGAAAATACAGAAATAGAATCAAGTGTTTTGATTGGCGATTCAAAAATAAACTGTGGGCAACGAATAATTGACAGTTTGATTGGAAAAAATGTAACGATAGTTTCAGCTGCAAACAGTTTGCCAAAAGCTTGCCAAATTTTTGTGGGGGAAAATTCTTTCATAGCTTTATGATTTTTGAGGTTTGGTGAATATGAATCAGAAAATTGCTCAACTATCGAGTTCAGATATCGTTCTCATTTTTATGGACCATAGATACAAAAGCCAGTATAATTTAAAAAGAGTAATTTTGAAATGGTAATAATGAGAGTTTTGATAACAGGAAATCTTGGTTACATTGGTCATATTGTTACAGATGCTTTTCTTTCAAAAAATTTTGAGGTTGTTGGTTTAGATGCCGGATATTTCAAAAATTTTTTGCCACATTCTGAATCAAGGGAAAATTTACAACAAATAATCAAAGACATAAAAGATGTTTCGGAAAAGGATCTGAAGAATATAGACATAGTCACACATTTTGCTGCAATATCAAATGACCCATCTGGTGAATTAAACCCACAGCTTACGAATGAAGTAAATTTCTTAGCTACCAAAAAGTTGGCTGAATTATCTAAAAAGGCTGGAATTAAAAAGTTTTTATTTTCGTCTAGCTGTGCTGTGTACGGTATGAGTGATGGACTGGTTAATGAAACATCCGAATGTAAACCTTTAACAACATACGCTAAATCAAAACTTTTGTCAGAAAGAGAAATTTTGAAAATGTCTGATAAAAATTTCAAAACAGTTGTTTTAAGGAGTGCTACTGCTTTTGGAGTGTCGCCGAAAATGAGACTTGATTTAGTTGTAAATAGCATGACAGCTAGAGCATTCCTTACAGGAATTTTAGAGCTTTCGTCTGAAGCTACTGTATGGAGACCACTAGTGCATGTAAAAGATATAGCAAATGCGTTTTTACTAACATCTTTAGCAGATTCTGATTTGGTTGATGGCGAAATTTTTAATGTTGGCGAAAACTCACAAAACTATCAAGTTCAAGATATTGCTAAAATAGTTGTGGAAGAAGTACCTAATACCAAACTCAAACGAACAGAGAGTAATAACAATGACCAGAGAACGTATCGTGTGGATTTCGCCAAGATAAAAGAGACTCTTGGATTTACTCCGCAAATAACTGTTAGAGATGGCGTAAAAGAAATTTATGAATATCTGAAAAAAATTCGACTCAAGAAGAAAGACTTTGAGAGCGAAAAATACCAAACAGTAAAACATTATAAAAAATTGTTAGAATCTAAGTTTGTTGGTAATGTTCAAATAAAGAAGTGATATAATTGATACCTTTAATGAAACCGAATATAACTGAAAAAGAAATCAATGAAGTCGTTGAAGTTTTGAAAGCTGGTTGGTTTACTTATGGAGAAAAGAATGAAGAATTCGAAAAACTTTTTGCAGATTACATTGGTGTCAAAAGAGCTGTATCAGTGAACTCATGCACTTCTGCCCTTCATCTATCTTTGCTTACCAAAGGAATCAAAGCTGGTGATGAAGTTTTGGTTCCATCTTTTACGTTCGTTGCAACTGCAAATGCTGTATTGCATTGCGGAGCAAAACCGATTTTTGTGGATGCAGATTTAGAAACATTCAACATGGATATGGATGATGCGGGAAAAAAAATAACAAAAAGGACAAAGGCAATAATTCCTGTGCATTATGCTGGCTTGCCTTGCGACATGGAAAGATTATCAGAACTGGTAGAAAAAAATAATTTACATATGATAGAAGATGTTGCGCAATCGCTAGGCGCGGAATTTAATGGGAAAAAAACCGGTAGCTTTGGCATAGGATGTTTCTCTTTCTTCTCAACTAAACATATAACAACTGGTGAAGGTGGAATGGTGACAACTAATGAAGACAAAATTGCTGACCAAATTTTAAAGATGGCTGGTCATGGCATAGACAAGTCTACGTGGGCAAGATCATATGCAAAATACCCATGGGAGAGAATTCAAACTTCTATTGGATACAATTTTAGAATGACAAATTTTCAGGCAGCAATGGGTATAGGACAGTTGAAAAAAATAAATGAAAACATAGAAAACAGAATTAGAATTGCTAATAAAATTACAAAATTCCTTAAACAATTTGATTTTATAGTGCCACAAGCTGTTCCAAATGATTACAAACATAGTTATCATATGTATACTGTGAGGATACTCGGCAAAGACCGTAAAACTTTTCTTGAAAAGCTACAAGAAGCAGGAATTGGCGTGTCAGTTCACTACAACCCCCCTGTGCACTTACAACCGTTTTACATAAATTTATTTGGCAGAATATATTTGCCAAAAACAGAGGAGATATCAAAAACAATAATCACACTGCCACTATATCCTGAAATGACTAAAGAAGAGTTGGAAGAAATGTTTGGTGCAATAGAAAGGGTTTGCAAAGAAATGAATTAATAAATTATAACTCAATTTTAATTGGGTTTCTATACCACAAAATAAATCCAACTGCGACCATTAACCAAATTAAGAAAACGCTGATTAGAGAAAATGCTATAGTAATATCAACTGGAATATTAATTAGAGAGAAAAAGAAAATGAAAGTCAGTTCTCTAGTTCCGAATCCTGAGATTGTTATCGGTAGAAGTGAAAATAACACCTCAATTGGAAAAACTGAAAGTAAGAAAAGGAATGGAACGTCAATGCCAAAAGCTTTTAGAACAATTAAACCTTGTACTATAGAAATAATCCATGAAACTGCAGAAAACGCAAATAAAATGGAAAGTTTTTTAACTTCCAAAATTATTTTTAGTCCTTTGTAAAATTCATCGAAACCTTCACGCAATGAGTTTTTGTACTTATTTGGGATCAAAGAATTGAAAAATGGTCGCAACAAAAAACTGACAAAATTTCTTTTAGCCACAGCAATCACAAAAACTGCGAAGAAAACAAAAATGACAAGAATTGTTGGTGTGAAGAGGGAAACACTGTAAGTAAACAAAATATACAATATCCCGAAGACAGAAAGAATTAGTAATGTTGCGATATCAAAAAATCTATCCAAAACTGTTGTGGAGAATGATTTACCAAGAGTCATTTTTGTATCCCTATGTAAGTAAAAACTTCTAAAAAAATCTCCGATATGTCCTGGTGTGATTATTCCTGCGGTGGAACCTATCAACCAAATTTTCATTGATTGTTTAAAATCGTACTTGACATTCAGATATTTTATTATGTACTTCCATCTCAGACTTTTCAGAATCACTGTTGGTATTGGAAAAAGCAGTGAAATTAAAAAATAAAATGGGTCTAGTTTAAGCAGACTATTTACGACTTTCTCAACTCCAACACTATAAATGATATAAACAAAAATCGTGAGTCCTATGAATACTAAAGGTCGTGTTGAAAATTTCATATAAATAAAATGAAAAGCACACTATTTATTTCTTCGCAACTACGAAATAATCTAGAACAAATCTCCACAAAGCTTTTGAAATAATTACTGGTTTGATTTTGACACTAGAAAACTTTTTAAAAATTTCTTTGAGTGCATATTCTGTAAATCTCCAATAGTCATGTGGTGTGTCATGCAATGGGAAAAGAAATGGAACTGCAACTACAGCCTCACCATGGGATTTCAGAACTCGGTAAATTTCATCAACTGCTTTTTGGTAATTCTTAACGTGCTCCAGAACACTTATACACAGAACAATATCAAATGAATTTGATTTATATTTTAAATTTGTAACATCTGCTAGTTCGCTAATACCAGGAAAATTTTTTATATCGGTTGATAGAAAATCACAGTATGGAAAAAATCTTTTAGAACTATTTTTACCTGAACCTACCTCCAAAATTTTTTTGTTAGATTTGTTTTGTGCGTAACGTTTCAATTCCCTTTCAACAAGAAACTGATGTGGAGTTAACATAACTATCGAGCCCATGATTCGTAGAGTTTGATATACTCATTCATCATTTTTCGCATAGAATAGTTTTGCATTATGTGTTTTCTTGCAGCTAGACCCATTTTTTCCATTCTTTCTTCGTCTGTTAGAACTTCAATTAAATTCTTAGCAAGTATATTAATATTTCCAACTGGAATCTTAATGCTTGTTTTATCAGTCACGACTTCGCGCAGTCCATCTATATCAGAGAGCACTGTTGGTTTGCCTGAAGCCATTATTTCCAAAAGTGTATTTGGAGTTGTATCAAAAAACGAAGGCAAAGCATAAACATCACATGCTTTCATATAAAGTAGTTTGGTCTCCTCAGACAACCTTCCCACAAGTTTTACTTTGTGACCAAGATTCATTGACTCAATAAGAATTCTAAGTTTGTCATACATTGTTCCTTCTCCTGCAATAATTAGATTTACATCTGGAACTTTTTGCAAAACTTTTGGCATTGATTTAATTAAAACATCAATCCCTTTCCAAGGAACAAGTCGTGTAGCTGTAAGGATTACTTTACCATTCAACCCAAGCTTTTTTTTGATTTTTTGTTTATCACCAGGTTTAAATTTGTCTGTGTCAACACCATTAACAATAAGTTTAACTTTGTCTTCAGGCACATCCATCTTTTCAAGCAACAACCTCTCTCCATATTTGCTGTCTGGGATTATCATGTCATATTTCTTCATGTAATCGTCTTGAATGGCTCGTAAAATTTTTACTGTAAAATTTTTTTGTTCCAATGCTTTTTCCACACCTTTCCTTGGGTCCCAATTTCCTCTGTTTTTCAAAGAAATAAACTCAAAAACTAGATCACCGCCATAGTGCAAGAAAAACGACTTATTTGTGAAATATTTTGCAAGCCAACCAGTAAATCCGCCTATTGAAATATCCATTGCTTGAAAAATATCGTTGCATTTTATCTGGCTTAAAACTTTTCTGAAAAATAGCATTGTTGAAATCGACAAATTGTAGAATGTAAATTCATTTTCAAAACAAAAAGTTCTATGTACTTTAATACCATCTTTAACTTCGTAGTTAGGTGTATCACCTTTTCCCTGTGTAACAACAGTAACACTGTAACCTTTCTTTATTAAATCTTTTCCCATCAAATATGTTAATGTTCCTGGTCCACCAATACGTGGTGGGAAGATTCTAGTTAGGTAGCAAATTTGCATTATAATCTATAAGACCATAGACTATAAAAATCCTTCGGATGTATTTTCTATTTATATATGAGGTTTGTGTTGGTATGAAAGTAAGAAGAATGAAGCTGAGCGAAATTTTTAATGCCATACGCTTGCAGAAACAATACTGGCTCTTTCCTAGTTTTTTTTACTATCTTGCAAGAGGCATCCTTACACGAAAAGCGTTTGTTTGCGTAGACGAAAAAAAAATTGTTGGTATGGCAATCTGGTGTGGGAGACGATTGGGTACTATTGTTGTGGATAAATATTCAAAAAGTCATGGCGTCGGTTCTTTACTGCTGAAAGAAACAGAACCAGAAAATCCATGGGCAATAACTGTGGGCGATGAAAAGGTTATCAACTTTTACATCAAAAATGGTTATATTGTCACAGGTAGAGGTGACAAAAAAGTTAAATTAGAAAAGTTGAGTATGAAATGAAATTTGAAAAATTTTTAATTTTATTGTTATTGGTTGTTGTTGGAATACGTTTAGTGACTTTCAACATCAATACGTCTTTTTCATGGGATGAGGCGGTTTACTTTGGATTGGCAGAAAGTTTAGCAGATGGAAAAGAATATGGTTATATAGGAAATCAAAACGTTGAAGGTTTTAGACCGCCTTTGTTCCCTGTCATGCTAGCTGGACTTTTTTACATTTTTGGGGCAAGTATTACAGTCGCGCAAATTTTTGTATCTACTCTGTTTATTGTTTCACTGATGGTTTTTTACATAACTCTAAAAAATGTTTATAATAAAAGAGTGAGTTTACTTGTAACTCTATTTTTTGTAACAAATCATCTTGTGATTTTTTTCTCTAACAGAATTTTTGCTGAAATGTTAGCACTTTTGCTTGTTGTTTTGTCATTATACTTTTTTGAAAGAATGCGAAAGAATGTCAAATTTATTATACCGTTTGCTACAACTTTAGTTCTTGCATTTTTAACACGATTTAATCTTTTAGTGCTTTTGGTAATCTACCTAACCTATTTTCTCGTCTTCGAAAGAACTTGGTTGAAAAAAATTTTGATGACACAATATTTCTTTGTCGGAATTGTCATATCTCTGTTGATTGCATATCCATATCTAGATTTTGTACTTAAATCAAAAGAGACAATTGCAAATTCACCGCAGTTGAAATTTGAAAAATTTGCTTTCCCAACAAACTATGTTTTATATTTTTGGTTGCTACCTCTTTTTTCTACACCATTTTTTGTTTACGGCATTTACAAATTCTACAAATCAAAGGCTAAGTCAGTCTTAGAAAAATTTAGTGTAATTTTTATCATAATTTTTCTTATAGCAAATGGTCTAATTTTATCTTCATTCAGGTACCTGATACCCATTCTTCCGTTTATAGCAATACTCACATTTGCATTTTTTAAGAACAAAAGTAAAATGGTACTTTCTTTGGTGATAATTTTGTTTCTTTTGAATCTTACAACTGGATACACAGTTACATATTTTTTCATCAATCCACCACAGGACTTCAAACAATTACCAAGTCCTATTGAAATTCGAGCCTATTTCGCTGAGAGTTTAGATAGAAAAAATGCAGCTTTGTATTTAAAAAATTTAACATCAGAGAGTGAAATCGTGATGTCTAATGCGCACGCATGGGTTTGGCTGTATACACATAGAGATTGGGTACCTATTGGATCGAATGAACAAGAATATTTAGACAATGTGAAAAAATATGACATAAAATATATTTATTCAGATGGTCCTCTGCCTGTCTTCGTAGAAAAAGCATCTGATGTTGAAAAAGTTTGGTCAGGATATGCTGATGTTTATCGTATAGATTTTGTTAGCTAACTTAGAATCGGATGTTCGGGTACTCGTGTACAAGAAAACTTTTGTATACTAGACCAATTCCCAAATTTGGTTTTTGTAGACATTCTGTTTGCGATTTACAGATTGTTATAACATCTGATTTAACGTCAACAAGAATAGTCTCAGATTCATAACCAAACGCGCTCGCTTGCATGAGGTATGTGCCATATCTTGGCAAGTATGCAACAATAGTACCATCAAGTTTTGAATAGAATAAACCTATAGACTGTCCAGAAGTTGGATCTGCAGTTATCAATTTCGATCTATGTATTCCTTGTCCTGTGTTTACATCATATATATTTCCAGTAATTGCTATCGAATTTTCACCATAGATCATCTTTGATAACTTTTCTAAGTCAATTTTGTAAAGTATAAGTGAAATGTTGTTTTCATATGTTTCTAAATTGAATTGTTTTACTGCAGTAAAAATCTCTGGAAAGTTTTTTGGATAATCTACTTCAGGTTCGATCAATGCATACTCGGTATCAAACGTCAGAAATCGAAAGGAATCTATTTCCCAGTTCTTAATTAAGAAATCTGATGATCTTGAATAAATTTCAACCATACCATAATTATTAGTAAGCAAATAATCATTTTTGTCAACAACTTTATCTACATAATCCCATAGTTCCCAATCAATAGGAGATTTTGCATAAGGCCAAAGCGGGCTAAATGAAAAAATTATTCCGGGTAAAACAGCTAAACCAACAATTGGCCAGAAAATTTTTTGCAAATTAACTTTTATTTTTTGCAGTATCCAATTCAAACCAGATGCAGCTAGTATCGCAAACCCAGGTATTAGATAAACTAAAAATCTTCCCTCTTTCCAACCCATGATTGAAACAAAAATAAAGTAAACAAAAATCCAAGACAGAATCAGTAAAAGACTTCTTGATTTATGTTTGAAGAAGTAAACTATTCCGATAAGAGAGAGCATGAGTACAGGATAAGTTATTATGTCAGGTAACTGGAAAATATAGAAGTAAAGTGGTGGTGGTACATAGTCTGGTGCCCAACTAAGCTTTCCTGTAAATTCTTCTATCTGTGCAGTCAATTGCGATGGGCCATGATTCAATGAAGTATATATAATCCATGGTGAGTACACTAAAAATGCTACGACAGTCATAACCATAAGCTGCAAAAACCCTTTAATGAAATTGTACTTTTTCTTGTAAGCTAGTAAAATTACAAAAAGTAAATAAGCTGGGAACAATAGAAAGATGAAAGATTTCGTCAAAAGGCCTAGACCAATTGACACACCAGAAGCAATTAAATATTTTTTATTGCTGGCCTCAAGAAATCTCCAGTATGTGTATAGACTGAGAAGGAAAAAGAAAGTTGTCGCCATTTCAAATCTGAGATCTCTCGCAAATTGCACAAACCACGGATTGACTGCAAGTATTGCTATAGCAGCAAACGCAATTTTCGTGTTTGTCACCCTTTTTGCAAAAAGGAAAGTTACCACTAAAGTAGCTAACGCAAATAAAATTGATACAACATAACCAGCGTCTTCACCAAAACCAAATATCGCAAAGCTTGTTGCAAGTATCATCATGTATAGTGGCGGATGCTTGAAGTAAGCATCACCAAAAAAGCTGTACTGCCCACCCAAAAGATTTTTTCCAAGATGCATGTCCCTGTAATCATCGTACGTCAGTAAGTGCTGACGGGAATTCCAGTAAACTGCTGCTAGTAAAACTAAAAATATCGCTAATATAATTTTTGTTTTTGTAATTGCAAATTTCAGCTTCATCACACCAACTTGAAAACTTTCATTACATCTACTTTATTTTTGTGGACTACGAATACTGGTTCCAATGTTCTATAATAGTCCTTTATGTTACTACAGTACTCCTGACCTAAGCTAGTTGGATTTGCAATAACTGCATAGGTAACATTTATAGATTTCATGTCATTTATTGTAGGGCATACATTTGATTCCAAGTCTCCGAATCTACCATCGATAAGATATATTGTATTTCTGCCACTTTCGTGAACAAATAAGTTTCTACTCAGCCTATATCGTATCGCATCATCCGTGGAAAAAATCAAATCGTTTTGTGTTGTCTTCTCTTTCAAGAAATTAGCCGACTCGCTGAATCCAGTAAACCCAAAGTTGCTCCAGAAGTAGCTTCTTCCTGTCAGTTCATCTAAAGTATTCGTATAAACCAGATAATCTGGCATCCAAATTACAGTTGTATACAACATCAACAATAGTAAAGGTATCGTATAGTAAACAATTTTTCTCGTAGTGAAAATTCTTGCTGAAAAAATTATTAAAAAGGATAATGAAAAATCAAAATACCTGTAGTGTTGGTTCGTAGTTAATATAAAAGATAAGATGATAAATAGTGCTGGAAGAATCACGAGAAGTTCGTTATTTATGAAATTCTTTTTCAGCAAGAAACTAATTAGTGCAATCAAAATAATTATTGCGAGAGTGGGTTGGATTCTTAAAAGAATTCTTGTCGAGTTGATTATGTTTGAAAAATTAATTAGAGTACCATCTCCACCGAAATAAGTAACTGCCTGCATATAAAGTTGTAAGTTACCACCGATACCAATGAAAAATATAGATACTGAAAGCAGGAAAAATATTATAATTTCCAATAGAGTAACTTTCTGTCTGAATATAATATACAGTATAAGAAAAGCTGGAAACAAAATAAACGGTTGGATTGTTTTTGTAATTAGAGAGAGACCAATAGCGACAGCACTAGAAATCAAATAAATGAGCCGTTTATTAACAATTAGCTTGAAGCCTGTTTTTGAAAGTGTAAGCCGATTACCTTCTGTAGTTACAAATTTATAAAATAGATAGGCGCCTAATGTAGAAAAGAAGAACAGAAATATATCTAAATGGGCATTTCTGCTGAACGATAGAAGATCAATAGATAAAGCTGCTAAGATACTAGACACTAGTGCTCCAAGTTCTCCATAAAGGTTTTTGGCAAACAGATAAACGACTAAAACTAACATTATTCCAACGATTGCCGTAGAATATCTGGAAAAAGTCAGAGATGCGTCCATAGCTTCTGCCACATTCGGATTACCCAATCCAACATAGTAATTCGGTTGTAACTGTTTTATTGGATCGAAGTTAACTGGTGCGAGAATTGTAGTTAAACCTATCAGATACTTTGCAAGGTAAGGATGTTCGAAATTCCATAAGTTTGGATCGTAAAAATTTCGGTCCTGCAAAAGTAGCTTAACTCCTCCAACAATGTATATTGGCTCATCAACCCATACCATTGGCTCATTCAAATTATAAAATCTAAAAATAGTTGCTATTAGAAGTATAAAAACCAATATCAATGTATATATATTTATTTTCATAAAATTCCTCGTCTTAATTTAATTAGAGACATAATAAACTTAAATGAATCCCGCAATAGACTAGCCGAGTGTTTTGAACTCATTTCAACCCAGCTTATGGGAAGTTCACATATAGAATACCCAGCTTTTTTTGCTTTAACCAAAAATTCTGTATCCCAAAAATAGTCTTTTGATTTTACGTGGTTTAACAATTGAATGACTTTTTTATTCATGCCTTTGAAACCACATTGTAAATCTGAAAATGGTAAAAAGAAAAATAGCTTTACAAGAATTATATAAAACCTGCTGGCTAATAGCCGTCTAAAAAGTCTTTTGGTCTTAGATTGATTTTTATACCTAGTACCTATAACTATGTCACATTCTTTTAAAAGTTCACTCATCTGGGGAATAAATTTTGGTACCCCTACATAATCAGCATCTAAAAAAATCCTTATCCTTCCTTTTGCTTTTTTAAAGGCTAGATTCAGGGCTTTACCTTTACCAAGTCTTTTCTCAGAATGAAATATAATAAGATGTTTAAAATTTTTTGAAAGTTTTTTAGCAATATCATAGGTTTTATCTATACTGCCATCCTCTGCTATAATAACCTCATAGCTTCCTTTTAATCCTTTAAGTTCATCAATTGTTTGATTTATGACTTTTTCCAAAGTTTTTTCTACGTTGTGTGATGGAATTATTACACTAATCTCTATCGCCATAATATCGACTATTTATAATTAACATGAACTCAAAATTAATAAGATGGATATTTCAATAATAATACCAGCATATAATGAACAAAATTCTATAAAGGAAGTTATCAATAGAACAAAGAAGGCAGTCCCAAGCGCAGAAATAATCGTTGTTGATGATGGATCCACAGACGAAACATATAAAAGGGCAAAAAAAACTGGTGTCAAGGTAATATCATATAAACCTAACAAAGGTAAAATATTCGCTTTGAAAACTGGATACGAGCATGCCAGAGGTGATATAATCGGAACGATAGATTCTGATGCGTCATATCCTCCGGAAGATTTTCCCAAATTGCTTGAAGCGATGAAAGATGCTGACATCGTCGTTGGCTCTAGATTCATGAGAGGTTTCGCCAAAGGATTGCCTTGGTTCAGGAATATGGCTAATATTATTGGCTCTTTGGTCATTTCAATTATCAATTTAACTAGAATAACTGATTCAACTAGTGGGATGAGGTTGTTCAAAAAGGAATTAACAAAACTCAAAATTCCTAAAAAGATTGAACCGAAGGGGGGATTAGAATACGAGGTTATGTTTACAACAAGAGCAATAAGAGACGGCTATAAGTATAAGGAGGTTGCGATAGATTTCGAGGAAAGGCATGGGAGATCAAAATTGAAATTCTTCAGAGATGTGTGGAAGTTCTTATTCGCAGCCTTGAGAGCTCGTTTTCTTTAGATGAGTTGTTGTATGGTTCTTAATTTCTCTGCAAGCAACAAAAGGTGGTTTTTTTCTTGATCAGAAATATCTATCTCTACGGCTTTTTCTATTCCAGATCTGCCTACTTGCGCAGGCAAACTAATAAAAACATTTTCCAGCCCGTAAAATTTATTTTTATTCAAATAGAAAGAAATAGGATAAATTTTCTTTTGATCATCCAGTATAGATGTTATCAGATTATATGTATGATATGCTGGTCCAAATTGCGTCCCGCCTAAAAGTCTGATTATGTCAGGTCCTCTTCCTCTAAGTAAGCCCTGTATCTCATCTAAATCAACACCGAATTCTGATAGTGGTCTGCCGTTTATTTTGGATAGGCTAAAAATAGGAATCATCTCTTCACCATGTTCTCCTATAACAAGGCAATCAATGCTACTTGGTGGTATGTTTAATTTTTGAGATATGAAGAGTTTCAATCTCTCTGTATCTAGAATGTTACCAAATCCTATAACCTTTTTAGGGTCTTGCTTGGTTTGTTTGAGCAAATAATAACCCAAAGGCTCGACTGGGTTTGTAACATTTATGAAGATTGTATCAGAATCAAAGCCAAGTTTATTGATAAATTCCGAATATATATTTTTGTTTATGGCGAGAAGATCCATTCTAGTCTTCGTGTCAGGTTGCCTTGGAATACCTGCAGCAACAACAATTATATCTGAGCCTGCTGTATCCGAGTATTCACCAATCTTAAGTTTATAGGCAAAGTCTGGAAACCCATCAGAAAGATCTTCCACCAAACCTTCAACCTTTTCCTTAACTATGTCTATAAGAACTAATTCTGAGATTTTTTTATCTTGCAAAAGATAGTGGGTCAACAAACCTCCTACTTTTCCAACACCAATTATAGAAACTTTAGACATTAACACTACTCTCCTTAACCCATTCTATGGTTCTTTTCAAACCATCATCTAAAAAGACTCTAGGGTAATAGTCTAAAATGTTTTTTGCGAGAGTCAAGTCTGGGCATCGTCTAAGTGGGTCATCTTTCGGCAACTGGTGAAAAGTAATTTTAGAACTGCTTCCAGACAGTTGAATGATTTTTTCAGCAAGTTCAAGAATAGATAATTCATTGTTATTCCCAATGTTTACAATTTGCCCATCTATTTTCGGTGTTAACAATAGCTTAAACAAACCAATTATTGTATCAGTGATGTAGCAGAAACTTCTTGTTTGAGTTCCGTCACCATAAACTGTGACTTCTGCATTCGAGAGCGACTGATATATAAATTTGATCAATGCACGGCCATAGGATGTTGTTTTCTTGATGTCGAGTCTGGGCCCATATGTGTTGAATATTCTTGCAATGCGAATCGGTAGACCGAATTTATTAAAATAAGAAATACAATAGGCTTCAGCACACCTTTTGCTTTCATCGTACATGGACCGCCCTCCTACGGGATTCACAAAGCCATAATAACTTTCAGGTGTCGGCACCATGCTGTCTGGTGGATTGCCATAGACTTCGCTGGTGCTTGTATAAAGAAATGCTTTTACATTTTTTTCTTTCGCTATTTCTAGCACATTTCTTGTTCCCAAAACATTTACATCAAGTGTATCAATTGGGTATTGTGTGTAAACCTCAGGTGCTGCAATGGAAGCCATATGCACTAGGTAATCAATCTTCTTGTCTGTCTTAAAATTTGATATGTTTGCCTGTATAAATTCGAAATTTTTACTATTTTTTAAATGCGAGATGTTTTCCAAAGAGCCAGTGCTCAGATCGTCAACGCAAATGATTTTTGCACCTAGAAAATTAAGAACATCACAGAACCATGATCCTATAAAGCCGGAGCCACCTGTAATCAAGAAAACTTTGCCAGGAATTTCTTCTGCAATTCCACCTATACCAGCAATAATTATCTCTAAATCCTTCTTAACTATTTCATCCATTCTTATCCTCGGGTAGTGGTGGCGGCAGAATCAGGTTTTCGTGAGCCATCTTATTTGCTAAGTCATAAGCCTCCATGGTGCTTATGTCAATCCAGTATGGTAGCTTGGTAATAAAACCAGCTAGCTTTCCTTCTTTCGCCAATTGTGGAAATAGAGAATTTTCTACTTTTATTCGTTCTCTTGGCAACATATCAAAAACATCTTCAACTGAAATTATGTAGTAGCCAGCGCTGGCAAGCCTAGAAGGTGCTTCAGAAAGTTTTGGTTTTTCAATAAATGCCTCAATCAAATCGAACCCTCTTATATTTTTTGTTTTAGCAATACCAAATCTGTGAACCTCACTTTCAGGCGCTTCGAACAACACAATAGTAGAAGATACGCCTAATTCTTTTCTACATCTATTGTGGTAGTCCATCAAGGCTTCAACATCAAAGCTGGTGAGGTTGTCACCATAAGCTACTATTATTTCTCCTTTTTTAATTCCCACCTCTTCTAACACATATTTCAAATCACCTGATGTTTCTCTTTGAGGTGTTGGTATTGTTCTAACGGTGCAACCATAATCAGAATTCTTAAGGTATGTGTCGACACTTATACCATGAATGTGGGATAAAATTCTATCGTCCATGCTGTTGCCAGAAGTGCCAGAAACTGCAACTATAATTTCATCAATCATTTTGCCACTGAGAACACTCCTTATAACCCAATCTACCATCGGTCTTCCTTTTATTGGAAGCAACGGTTTCGGTATACCATAAGTCAACGGCCTTAATCTGGTTCCTTTGCCTGCTGCCAAAATTATTGCTTTAACCATAGTTTTCTTTCCATCCTATTCCTTTGTAAATTATTTTGTGTTTCTTTACTTTTTCTGGGTCTAAAACCCTTCTCCCGTCTATTATCGGACACTTAATTAAAGATAAGTCCAAGTTTTTAAATTCATCCCATTCTGTAACAATCATAATCAAATCAACGTTCTTTATACAGTCGTTGACCGAACTGCAATACTCAATCTTATTGCCGAATATCTGCTTTGCATTTTCCATGGCTTGGGGGTCGTACACTCTTATCGTTACACTATCTTCCAGTAATGTACGAATTATAGGAATAGCTCTTGCTTCTCTCATATCATCAGTCTTGGGTTTAAATGCAAGTCCTAAGATAGCAACAGCCTTGCCAGACAAATCTCCAATTGATTCTTTAGCCAACTGTATTAACCTAAGAGGCTGTAACTCGTTTATGCCCAAGATTGCCTTTAGCATAAGAGAGTCGTACCCAACCGACGAAGAGGCAGCAAGTAAGGCATTCACATCCTTGGGAAAACAAGAACCGCCAAAGCCGATGCCTGCATTCAGAAATTTTGGTCCAATTCTGGTGTCAAGCCCTATCGCACTTGCGACTTCCTTAACATCCACTCCAAATTTTTCACAGATATTTGCAATCTCATTTATGAAAGAAACCCTGGAAGCAAGCATTGAATTTTGTGCATACTTAATCATTTCAGCTGTGTTTAAATCAGTAAAGATTCTATGAAACCTTGCATCAAATTTTTCATAAACCTTATCCATTATTTCCCTTGTTTTATTGTCAGTGATGCCCATCACAATCTTGTCTGGATTCATAAAGTCATAAACTGCCTCACCCTCTCTTAGAAACTCTGGGTTCATCGCAACTCCAAAGTCTAATCCTGCTTTTTTACCAGACTCTTTTTCCAAGATTGGAATTACAACATTCTTTACCGTCCTGGGTACTACTGTGCTTTTTACAACAACAACCTTGAAGTCTTTTGCTCGCTTTAAATGAAGTCCGATTTCTTTACTTGCATCTTTTATTTGGCTCAAATCAATAGAGCCATCGGAATTTGAAGGTGTGCCTACACAAATAAAGATGACATCACTATCATCCATAACATTATAATCCGTAGTTGCTAGTACTCTTTTGGTCTCTAAATTTCGTTTTAGAATGTCTTCCAATCCTGGCTCATAAATTGGAGACTTACCTTGATTTATTAGATCAATCTTTTGCTTAGTTCTACCTACAAGAGAAATTTCATGGCCAAAATCTGCTAAACAAACTACAGTTAGTCCGACATAACCTGCACCAACTACCGATATTTTCAATTTAAATACCTCTCTTAGTGCTTTCAAATAAAAACTATTTAAGTTTTATGAAATGTAAAGCCACTGAAGATTTAAGTATTAAATAGTTAAAGGTTAATAATCACTCTAATTTATAGGAATTAAAATTGGGAAGTAAAAAATGAAAATAAAAAGCATAATTTTTGTTCCGATATTGTTATTTTTAGTTTCTTTATTAATTCTTTTTCAAAATTACCAGAAAACTGGAGATTTTATAATAAAAGACATAGACCTGAAGGGTGGAACACTAATTACTGTTGAAACAAGTTCACCAGTTGACACAAAACTTTTGGAAAATGCATTAAGCCAAAAATATGGATCTGTATTAATCTCAAGTTTGAAAACAATCAGCGGATATGGAGTTAGCATACAAGTTTCTGCTGAAACGAATACATCTGCTATACTGAATGATGTGAAAAGCCTTGGTATTAATCCCATTTCTTATTCTGTTGAAACTATTGGACCAGTTCTGGGGAGCCTATTCTTCCAGCAAATAGTCTATGTTCTCATCGTAGCTTTCATACTGATGAGCTTGGTTATTTTTATTGTATATAGAAACCCCGTTTCAAGCTTCGGTATAGTGTTTGCTAGTTTGGCAAACATATTGACAACATTAGCCTTAACTAGCATAATCGGGATTAAAGTAAGCTTCACCGGATTTGCAGGAATTTTAATGCTAATTGCTTATACGGTCGACACGAACATAGTTTTAACTAATAAAGTTTTGAAGGCATCTCCAGAGAATTTCAGAAGTCAATATAGAAAAGCATTAACTACCGGATTAACACTTATCGCAACAATAACAATAACTATGTTCCTTGTTTTATTTTTATCAACATCAAAATTGCTTATAAATATCGCTGAAATTTTAGTAGTCGGCTTTCTTTCAGACTTACCATACACTTGGATTTTCAATGCAAGCATCTTAGAGATGTGGATAGGAAGGAGACATAAATGAGCATTATTAGAGATTTCAGATTCATGGTTTTGATGCTACTACTACTCATATCTGCATTTTATTTAGTCACGCCTTATGTATTTGCAAAATCCGGTGTTGTTGTTTCTTTTGTAGACGCTGACAACAAATGCAAAAATATTATTGAAGGCGACTCAATCAACCAAGTTGGGGGCTCAATAATACGGACGTCAGAAGATTTTGACAAAGCAATGGAAAATATAAAAGCAAACGATTTTGTCTCCATGGTAGTAAATGGTAAACCATCAAATTGTGTTGCGATAAAGGAGAACTACATTGGCATAATTGTTAAGGACGTTGAAGTAGGAAACTTGAAATTCGGTATTGATATTGAAGGCGGTACAAGAGTCTTACTTAAGCCGAAGGGTAATGTTACAAAAACCATTATTGAAGAGACAATTTCAACTTTGAATGCCAGAATAAATTTGTTTGGACTAAAAGACGTTAGAGTCACCCCACTGGGAGAAAATCTTATACAAATAGAGATGTCTGGAGCAAGCGGAGAAGATATAAGAGATTTCTTAGCTAAACAAGGTAAATTCGAAGGAAAAATACTTGAATCAATAAATTTACAGAACAATACTGGAAGAATAATTTTAGGAGATAATACTTATACACTACAATTACAGGGAAACAAAATTTTGGTTAATAATAGCCTTTATTCGATAAATCAGAGCTTTTATTTGGAGAATATTAAATTCGATATCTTCAACACAACAAACAGTTCGGCATTTTTGTTAGCTAACACATTTACCGGTACTGATATTGTAAATGTTTTTACTGACCCTGAGCATAGCGCGATAAACCCGGTAAGCGGTGGATATCAATTCACTTTTACAATTGGAATAAACATAGAAAGTGCGCAGAGATTTGCGAAGATTACAAAAAATCAACCGATAAGATTCGTTGGCTCTGAGCAATACATAGATCCCGTATTGGTTTTATTTTTGGATCAAAATCCTGTCTCTGAATTGAATATTGTTGCAAGTTTGGCTGGACAGGAAATAACACAACCTTCGATTCAGGGGTTCAGAGAAACTAGGGATGGGGCTATAACTGAGCGAGCAAGGCTACAGGCGATTTTAAAATCAGGAAGCTTGCCCACTGAACTTGAGATTGCAAAAATTGATACTATAACAGAAACTGCTGGCAAGGAACTGATAAATTCTACACTTTTGTTAGCTTTAGGTGCGGCACTTGCGGTTAGTGTGATAATTTTTATTCGATATAGAGATTTGAAAATTGCAATACCAATGATTTTAATTAGTTTCAGTGAAATAGCTTTAATCTTAGGATTCGCTGCAATGACCCAAGTTTTGACTGGTGGTGGTGGCTGGGTACTTGATATTCCTGCTATAGCTGGTTTAATCGCAGTAATTGGAACTGGTGTGAACCAACTGATTATAATTACAGATCAGATGCTACTAGAACAAGATATGACTGTAAAATTCAGACATAAGACTGCGATGAATATTATTTTCACTTCGGCCTATATAGTAATCGCTGCCATGATTCCATTAATATTGATAGGCATCGGGACTTTGAAGGGTTTTGCTATTACAACTATAATTGGTGTTTTGATTGGAATCATTATTACTAGACCAGCTTACATGGCCATACTTGAGAGAGTTAAGAAGCTTTACTAGATTTTGACTGATTTTCTTGCTTGCAATGCAAAACTCATCAACCTCATTGAAATTTTCTCAGAAATAATTTTTGGAACAAGTATACCAAGCAAAGCCCCTGCTAGCACATCTGTTGGATAATGCACACCAATATACATTGAGGCGATTGGAATGAAAATTATGTAGATTATTGATAACGCCTTAGACCATTTGGGAAATTCCTTTGGAAGAAACATCAATATAAGAAATGCAATAAATGCGTGACCTGATGGAAAACTAAACGGATCATATGGCTTTGTTATTATGCTATTGATTACACTTGGTAATGTCACATATGGTCGTGGTTGTGCAACCAAATATTTGATTGCGGTTACCATTAAGTATCCAATGATTGACACAGTGAAAAGATGTATGAATTTCGAATTTTGTTTTGTTCTAAAAAAATAATAGACCAGGGAAATCAAAAATAGATAAACTGCAAATATAGCCACTACAACTATCTCATTTACTACAGGAGAAATTGGCTGATTAAAAATTTTTAGAATTTGAATATCAATTTCTGTTATATTCATATGGCAAGGTACCTCGATCGCATATTGCCAGAGTAAAAAAGAAGTTCACCACCACAGTCGCTACATTTTCCAACCATTGGTGCATTAACGTATGTTTTTTCACATTTAGTGCAAACAAGACCATCTTTTTCCGTTAAAAATTCTTTTTCTGATTTTTTAACTCCGTTTTTTATTGCATCTGTTAACAGCATCTGTCTGCCAAGGCCGATAAGCTCAGACTTCGTTATTCCCATAGCCTCAAAAACTCTTTCTAATGGAGGCAGCAACTGGCTCTCGATATAGTATCTCGAATCGATTTTTAGATTTTTTTGTTTAATGTATTCTGGATCTTCTGCCCTATCAGACATCAGTTGGAGACCTTGGACAATAACGAACCCTATTCTGTCGCCAACACCAGGAGCTCCAGAAGGATATCTCTTCTTAAGTTTTTTCAGCAATTCTACATGAGGTTGTATTCCTTTATACTCGCGCAGTGGTTTAGAAACACTTTTTGTTATCACAAGTTTTTCAACTGGAATCTTGTTAGTTTCTAAGTTAGACAGTGTTTCTCTAACATAATTGTAAGCTTTCTTAGGATCTTGCTCTTTCAGTATGATATTCAGAACGCTATAAAGAGTCTCGCTGGTAAGATCGCACCAGTCTCTTCTTATGGTCTCTATTCCCTTCATTATAATTTTTTCATTGTATGAACCATTCACACGCTCAACACTTAATCCAGCATATCTTTTTTTGGATAAAATTAACAAAGTCTTGAATATACTCTCGATTTTCATTTGAACTATTCCAACTAACTCCTCGTTTATTCTCTTTTCAAGTTCACTTCCTGTTTGGAAAGCATTGCCTATATCTTTTACATTAGTTTTTACCATGATAGAATCAGTATCACCATAGATAACTTCGAATATTTTATCTCTTTCGACTATTTCTCGGGTCTTCTGAATCAAAAATCTGCCACAACTTGTAATGGCATTTGCTACATCCAAAATGTATAATTTTGCCCGAATATAGCCTGTATAACCATAAAACGCATTAGCCATCGTTTTCAGTGCGTATTGCTTCGCGTCCAGAATTTTCCTTTCTGTTTCATCCTTGGCAGTCTTCATTTGCTCCTTAACAACATCCCTTTCATCAATTAAGTACTGGACTAGTCTGGGAAAAACTCCAACTTTAACATTCTTCGAAACAAATTCTGTGCCATAAGGCGTTTTGATAGTTTCTATCTTTTGCTTTTCCAATAATAGGGTTGTTGGACAGATGTTATATGCAATAAAGATTGAAGGATACATTGCTTTGAAATCTAAATAAACTACTGGATTGGTGAATAGACCAATCTTTGGTTCCAGAACTAGTGCCCCCTTCAATCCCTTTGCCTCTCGTTCATCAAGACTTTTGTAGATTTTTTCATCAGCAGGCTTGTTCGGTATTACATAACCTTCTTTATTAAATTCACGTAAAAGTAGATTTTCAACTCTGGTTGCCTCTCCTCCGTCTAGAACATCTTGCAACAATAATCCTGAAACTTTAGACAACTCAACAAACTTGTCCAACATTGCTTTCTCTAAAAGTAATTTAAGAACTAGTTGAGAATCCTGTCTTGCATAATCAATTAACTTCTTGTTTTCTTCTTGACTACCATTCCAATATTTAGCAATCTCACCGTGCGCAATATCAACTTTCCCCTCATTGATCAATTCACTCGAAACATCACCCAGTCCATATCTCTTCAGTCTCAGCAACCCTTTGCCTACTGATTCCTTGATCAATTCATAAACATCAACAACAACTCTACCGGTTATGCTATTCTTGTATTTGGCTCCTATTTTTTTTGTCATTGCTAATTTCTGATTGCATCGCCCTATAATTCTACTGACTTTGCACTCTTCCAAGCGTGTCAATATGTATGGAAGATCAAACCCGTTAACGTTATAACCAGTAATTATATCAGGATCGAATCTATCGATTATCCTTACAAATTCTTCTAACATTTCTGTTTCGTTCTTAAATATTAGCACGTCATCGTCATGCCTTTTGGTTAATTTTGCAACTAAAATCAATGTTTTCCTTTTCTCAAATCCAGGATGAAATGACAAGCTAATTATAGCAATTGGATCTCTTTTTGCGTCAGGTAAACCTTCTCTACTTGGAATGACTTCTATATCAACGCTCAAATATCTGAAATTAGGATACGTATCATCTGCTAATTCGGTAATCGAATTTCCAAATACTGTTTTATTTGTTTTGACTGTAGTAGTTTTGGAATTTTCACCTACAACTTTATACCACTTCATGCTGGAAATTCCGTGATCTGACATGAATCTGTATTTGAAAAGTATATCAGCTTCAAATATTTCTTGAACAAATTTATTGCTTTGAATACTGTCTCTTATTGTCGGAACTTGAGATGGATCTTTCAAAGTTATTTTTAATATTTTGACTTTTTCTGTTTGGAATCCAATCGGAAGGAACTTTTCAACTTCCTTTATATTTGATATCAAACTACTAAAATTCGCCTTTAGAAAATCTACTAAGTCTTCCTTAGAATTTCGTTTTGGTAGAACATAGAAATATGGAAAATATTTTTTTACGAAAACTGCAATAGTCTTGTCATCTTTTGTCTTGCCAAAAAGTCTAATAAGCGGTTGGTTGTCTATAAGCATGTAGTCAGCATCTAAGAGCTGAAAATCAATCTCCATAACATATCTTTTAGTGTAAATCTATTTTAATATTTTCTCTCGTTTTCAAGTCAACCATAAAGTTACCTCCGACGATAATTGTAACACCTTTATAGTTCAATATTTTAGGTTCAATATTACCGAATACAATAAAGATATCTGGAACTGAATCAAAAAATAGAGGATCCTTTTCTATTGGTATTCCATCTTCCAGATTTGGTATGAGTCTCATTTTTAGAAGTTGCTGACAAACCTTTTCAGCAGTTAAATTCCATCTATCAGATAATTCGGTGAAAAGATTTTGATTATAGAGAAAGATATTAATATCATGAATTTTGACGGAGGAAGGTAAAGTTAAATTCGTATCAGAATCTTCTTTTTCAACATTGTTACTGATAATTATTTTTTGGGCCTCGGGTTGAGCATCTGCAATCCTTCGTATTGCTTCACTGTCCTTATTGGTGTTTTTGAAAATGAATAAAAATTGTTTCTTGGTTTTAGGAATTTTCTGCAAGAAACTGAAGTTAAAATTAGTCAAATCGGACAAAAACAGACACAAGACCTCTTCCTTTGCTTTACTTACAGATCTTTTCAATGGTACATCTGGAAAAAAGAGATCCTCACAAAAGATGGAATTGTTTTCATAGCTGCAATGTATGCCCAAGATCGCACCCGGCAAAACAAAATTCAAATCACTAGCCTCCTTGAAAAATATGTCTGTTTTGCCGGTTGGGTCTTCTGCTTCAACCATTTGAGTCCCATTATCAACCGCATTTATTCTTACAATTAAAGAAAAATTTCCTATTTTTGAAGAAATTTTATTTACAGAAATTAGATTCTTCAGTCCTTTATTGCCCAGAATTTTTTTAAGAAATTCATACTTTGTGTTCGAATTTTTAACAAATTCTTCAACCGAGATTTTTTCTTCTGCAATCGGCTTTGTTTTGATTAGTTTAATTTTTACAGACTCTGTGACTAAATATCTGCTCAAGATATCCTTATTAATTATAAGATTCCTTTCTTTAGATATTCTGATATTATCTAAGAAAGAATGAATTTTATCTGGATTTGTTTTAAAAAAATCTAATACTTCATTATTGATTTGATACCCGCGAGTTAAGAAAGCCTTAATTATTTCTTCTCTTTCCATAGAATTCATAAGAATATTATTTCTTAATAGTATATACCGTTAAGCCGATAGTATTTTCTACCTTAGAATGCGGCAGCTGTATGGCTTTAATTTGCTCAAGTTTAACTAGTTCTTGCATATACTTTTCGACCGTGTTCCAACTAATTGTCCTTTGCATTTTAACAGATATTTTCTTAGCTAGGGAAGAAATGGTCATGGGTACTCCTACTTCTGCAAGAATCTCTATTATGTGCCTCTGTATTTGTAACCTAATTGTCGGTCTTCCTCGTTTCATTTTAACCATCTTGTAGTGTTATCACTGTTGGCGTTCTAGAAATGATCTTTAAAAACTTGTACTGCTCTAAATTATGAATTCTTTTTCGGGTAGCCTCGATTCGCATTCCTAACGTTTTACTTATTTCATGTAAAATTACCCTTTTGTTTTCTTTAATTATCTCCAAAATTTTTTCATCAATAGTATCAAGTTCAGGAATTTGTTTCTTTAATTGCCTCGATTGATGAGTAAGAATTCGGGGTGAATTAAAATAATATTTTTCGTTTACAGCTTCTTTTTGAAAACTAACTTCATTTTTAAATATACCTATTATTCCGAGTTTGTAAGAAATTCTTTCTAATTCCGGATTTTTTCTTAATAATCTCCAGAACTTTAAAAGAAATGGTAGTGGTGCGGCAAGAAAAACATGAGAAAGATATTTATAATATGATAGCAACTGTCCTAGTGCATGAAATTCGCTGGAGTTTTCTGACTTAACTTCAATCCCCATTAGTTTCTCATCTCGTTCCATTAGGAAGTCTATAAAGGAATGGCCTAACTTCACTTCTCTTCTTAAATACGTGCCTTTTTGCTCAAAAAATTGCAAAATCAGTTTTTTTATTTCGTCCTCTCTCATTAAAATTTTTATGAACTCTCAATTATATAAGCTTTCTACCTTATTGTGCTATCCTTAAAAGTGTTTTTGGAGTATGTTGGGTGTCTTACTTAAATTTTTTATTAAAAAATAGTTAAGGATATATATTATAATAATATTATAAAATATAATAATATTATAACAATGTTATTAAAAATAATTATTAATTTATCAAGTTATACATTATCGTTTTGAATTTAGTGACACAGCTGATCAAAATATTAAAAAAAACATTTGTTTTAATTGTTTAAACTGCATAGAAAAACACTAAATCCTCATAAAAAACATTTGAATATCCATAATAAAGAACGGATTCATCATAAAAATTGCGTGAGGCCATTAATTATAAAGAATTTCTTAATAACTGCTCTTACAACCTCTTCTTTTCCTTTTATAGGACCATAGTTTACCGGGTTGGAATGTTTAATCTTCTCAAGGAAGCCTAAATCAACAAGAACGTCTAGTCTCTTCCTGAAGGCCTCGGCACCAATTTTTAATTGTCTACTGACTTTCATTTCAAGGAAAAGAACAGGGAAACAATATGGCTGAGAGTCATATGGGTATCCTTTACCAGTCAAATAAAACTTTCTCAGTACTTGTATATCCAAGAAATCTAAACGGTCAGCAAGATCTACGATATTTTCTAGTTTATTATTTTGAGGTTTAATTTCACTCTCTGATAAAAAAATTTGGTTATCATTCATTGTTATTCTCCGTGGGTCTCCTGATTTTCTGACGTGGGTAGAATATTATTTTGTAATTTGAGTATAAAAATAGATTTGTATTTTGTAGAATCTAGATTAAATTTATAATTTTCATGTCAACGTCATTGTTGGAAACAGAAATTAGGCCACAGTAACCTTCTGGGAATCTGCCAGAATTAAGAATTTTTGTATTTCCAATTGAATCAACACCCCTCGATTCATGTATATGCGAGCAGATTGCTGCAGCAGGTTGCTTTTCTTCTATAAATTTTCTTACAGCTTCAGATCCAACATGCGCACCGCTGGCGATTATGTCAAGTTTTGTTCTTGCAGGAGGAGCATGTGTTAGCTGAATTTTGATTTTAGCATTTTTTATCTCTTCATACGCCTTTCCTAGCCCATTATAAATCATATCATCATCTGGTTCAAACGGTGTATTGAATGGGGTCTTGGCGCCACCAAAACCATAGAATCCAATACCATTTACAATTTTTCCTTTGCCATGAATACTCATTTTTTCTCTGTCTAGTAGATCGATTATATCTTTGTCCCAAGTTCCGGGTACTGCAAGCATTGGTCTTTTCAAGCCGCCAAACTCTTCTATAATTAATTTAACCATATCGATTCTGTCAAATCCTCTTGGGAAATTGTAATCTGTGAAATCTCCAGGGCAGAGTATCACATCAAATTCAAGTAGCGACACTTTATCAATGAAACCCATCAAGTTTTCAACATCATTATGAATGCAGCTTACGGCTAAAATATTCACGCAACCACCTACAACAAATTAAATTCATTCAATAATTTTTCCAAATCTACACCATCTTTCAGTATATCTTTATTTTCAAGTTCCTTAATATTAAGGAAAAGCCACTTGGCACGTTTTCTCCAAGCCAAATAACCATGAGAACTTGTTCTTTTACACCAGTCCAAAAATTCGTCAAACTCATCCTTTCTCAAGCTGGGCTTTCTTTCCCAAGTTTTGCATTCGAATGCTAAAACAATGCCATTTTTTATACCAACAATATCTGGTATTGAAATGCTTCCACCACTCCTTGCCGATCGTATAACACCAAAACCATACCCCTTCAGTATTCTCGATAATTCCCTTTCGGCATTTGCACCTTTAGCATATCTATGTTTTACCACAAAATCACTATAGTTCCACAATTAATTTATAATAATAAAGTAGACTATTAATTGTAAGGTGATATAATGCCAGTTTTAGTTAAAGATATTATGTCGCAACCAGTATACACGATTGACATAAATAAGACCGCAGGCGATGCGGGGAAACTAATGTACAGAACAAATAGAGGTGCATTAATAGTTACAAAAAACAAAAGGGCAATCGGGATAGTGACTGATAGTGATCTTATAAGAAAAGTAATTGCGAAAAATTTGAAACCATCATCTGTAAAAATTAAAAATATATTGTCTAAACCGCTTATAACCGTGCACCAAGACGAAAATATAGTAGATGCAGCAAGAAAATTAAGAAGAAGCAGTATAAAAAGACTGCCAGTAGTTGAAAGAGACGGTAATGTGCTAGGGATTATTTCTCAAACAGACATTGCAGCGACATCACCTGAATTGGTCGACCTTTTGGAGAATCGACTGAAATCTCAGGAGGAACCATTTGTTATCAAAGAAGAATTAACTTCAGGGGTCTGTGACTCATGTGGAGACTATTCTGTCAATTTAAAAAATATTAATGACCAATGGTTGTGTGAAAGTTGCAGGGATGAATTAGAAGCCGAAGAGTAAAAATGAAAATATGATTAAAATTTCACAAGCTCAACAATTGGAAGAAGAAATTAAAAAAATTGGAGATATACCTATACTTGTCGAAGGAAGAAAGGATAGGCAAGCACTAACTAGATTCGGCGTGAAAAATATTTTGGATATCTCTGGCAGGACACCAGAAAAAGTTCTTGATCAAACTCTCAATAACAATATCAATACTATTATTGTTTTGACCGACTTCGATGAAGAAGGTGAGAAAAAATCAAAACAGTTCACAAAATTATTCGAGGCTAATGGAATCAAGGTAAATTCCAAGGCTCGTTATAAGATTAAATCATTAATTAACACCCATCAAATCGAGGGTTTAAATTCGTTCATCAAATCATTTGGAGATGATTATAATGGTAAAATTAGCTCAGTCTACTATAAAATATTTGATAGAGGCAAACTTCTCAACAGACGGGGTCGTAGAAAAACCTGATGTAATTGGGGCTATATTCGGGCAAACCGAAGGATTGCTAGGAACAGACTTAGATTTAAGAGAACTTCAAAGAACAGGAAGAATTGGAAGGATTGATGTAGAATTACTTTCCAACGAAGGACGTACTGAAGGAAAAATTCTAATCCCATCTAGCTTGGACAGTTCTGAGACTGCTCTCATTGCAGCATCACTAGAAACAATAGAAAGGATTGGTCCATGCAATTCAGAAGTTAAAATCGATTCAGTAAAAGATATGCGAGTAATAAAGCGTCAATTTGTTGTCGACCGTGCAAAAAATATTTTGCAATTGCTGATTGATGAGGCAATACCACCAACGACTGTATTAACCGAAAGCATACGTGAAAATGTAAGAGTTTCCCAAATGCAGGAGTATTTAGGGCTCCCATCCGGTCCTGATGTGGAGAATTCTGATGAAATAGTTATAGTAGAAGGAAGGGCAGATGTAATAAATTTGTTGAAAAATGGAATTAAAAATGCAATAGCAATAGACGGAACAAAGATCCCAGAAGCAATAAGCAATCTCTCTAAAGAAAAACTTACGACATTGTTTGTCGATGGGGATAGAGGAGGAGAACTAATAATAAAGGAATTTCTACAAGTTGGCGACATAGACTATATAGTCCGTGCACCATATGGGAAAGAAGTGGAAGAATTGTCAAAGAAGGAAATTTTCAAAGCATTAAGAGAAAAAATGTCCATCGAACAATACAAATCTGAGCCTCAAGCAAAGAAATTGAAGGAATTCATCCCACTACAGGAAGTTTCATCACAATAATTTAGATTCATGAATAGATTGGTAAATAGGGCCAGATATTCCTAGAGTACTCTTTACTATATGTATAGAATTGACGGAAATATTGCCCACGATCGTATTTATTCTTTTCAATTCTTCTATAGTATTTGCTTTGTTTTCAATTTGTTTTACTCTACACAATGTTAGATGAGGAGGTTTTACATCACCACCAATCCTTTGTTTTATTTCTTGGCTTATTTTTTTCAGAGGGTGTTCGTCTTGGCTTATGCCAATTGCTAGAACTCTTATGTAATTCATGTCAGGTATTATCAATAAATCTCTAATTTCTATTTCGAATTTTCGAAAATTCACACATATTTCATCGAGAGTCTTGGAAATTTCTTCAATTTTATTCTCATCTACTTCCCCCAGGAAGGATAAATTTATGTGAAGGTTTTCAGTTTCCACCATTTTACACTTAATTCGAAGCCCGTTAATCTCATCCTGAATTTTAGTGATTTTGGCCTTTATTTCATCAGGTATAAGAATACCAATAAAACATCTGACCATATCGAATCCTACTATTTAAAAGTTTAAAATTATAAAATACATATAGTAAATATAGAGACAGGTGATGTTTAATGGCAGAATCAAAAGTAAGAGCGGCCGACATCGTAGGCAAAACTATTATCAGTGAAGAAACTGGTAGGAAATTCGGTGTCGTTAGCAATATTGATTTCATAACAGAAAGTGGAGAATTATTGAATATAGTTGTAGAACAATCGACGAGGCATTTAGACGATCTTAATTTAAAGTCTGATGACAGAGGAAGATTGTTAATTCCATTCAGTTCAGTGAAATCAATTGGCGATTTTGTAATAGTTAGCGAAAATGAATTAATCTAGAATGAACTGTTCTACATCCATGTGACTTCTACATCGTCAATACGCCAATTGCTATTTATTTTCCTATTTAGGATATTGGGGTCTTTCCATCCAGAATTATTCTGAAGTATTCCATTCCAAGCTATCATTATACCTTGGTCTCCGGAATATTCTTCTGGTACAACAAAAAATCTTCCACCTCTATCATTGCACATTATTTTTAACATTTCTTGCAATCTTTTGTTTGCAGCAACTCCACCTATAAGCAACACTTCATTCTTATCTATGTGAGCCATTGCTCTTTCTGTTACTTCAACCAGCATGGAAAAACAAGTTTCCTGCAATGAAAAAGCAATATCTTCTTTTGATACGCCCCTATTAATTAATTTTTTTGCAGCAGTTAGAATTCCAGAAAAAGAAACATCCATACCTTTTATTACCAAAGGTAGCTTGACATATTTTCCCCCTTTCGCTAATTTCTCGATTTCAGGCCCGCCAGGCATAGGTAAATTCATTTCTCTAGCAACAACATCGAAACAATTTCCGACTGGTATATCTTCAGTTTCACCAAAAATTCTGTATATACCATCTACATATGCAATAATTTGTGTATTTCCGCCTGACAAATAAAGAAAAACTGGATCTTGTGAGTCTGTTGTGAGTTTGCCAATTTCCAAATGCGCACAAGGGTGATTTACAGGAATTAATGGTTTTTTAATTTTTTTTGAAAGTTCAATTGCGAAATTCGCCGTGACTAAGAGACAAGGTGCTAATCCAGGACCAGCCGAATAAGAAAAAATATCGATATCATCCAAACTTAAATTCGCCTTTGTAAGGGCATTTTCTAAGATCTTTTCCTTCAATCGTTTATGATGCTCAGCCGCATCATTTGGAATTATCCCCCTTCCCAGTGGCGGTTTGTACATGTCCCTTTCATCCGCCAAAATATTTCCTTTGCTGTCAACAATTCCTATGCCAAATGTATGGGCCGTACCTTCTATTCCCAAACAAACTATGTTTTTAGTTCTCTTCATGCAAACACCAATATTTTTATTTAACCTTTTATCAGTCAATAATAGATATGAATTTGGATAATGCTTTGATAAATTTAAAGAAAGTCGATCCTGAACTTTTCGGCATTATCAACAAAGAATTAGAAAGGCAACGCTTCTCGCTTGAGATGATACCATCTGAAAACTTCACTAGTTTGGCAGTTATAGAAGCAATGGGTTCAGTTTTAACAAACAAATATTCTGAAGGTATGCCTGGGAAGAGGTATTACGGTGGCAATGAATTCATTGATATGGTAGAGAATTTGGCAGTCGAGCGAGCCAAGAAACTTTTTGGAGTACCTCATGCCAACGTTCAACCTTATTCTGGAACTCCAGCTAATTTTGCAGTCTATCTTGCAATATGTAAATCAGGAGATACAATTATGGGGCAGAATTTACCTGATGGAGGTCATCTTACACATGGCTGGAAAACAAGTTTTTCCGGAATTTTTTACAGATCAGTTCCTTATCATGTCAAGCCTGATGGTTACATAGACATAGATGAAGTACGTAAATTGGCTATTGAAAATAAACCAAAACTAATTTGGATCGGTGGTAGTGCGTATGTTAGAGAGTATCCATTCAAAGAATTTTCTGAAATTGCTGATGAAGTTGGAGCATACTTAGCTGCAGACATTGCGCACGTCTCTGGACTGGTAATTGCAGGTACACATAAGTCACCGGTTCCTTATGTTCATATTGTGAATACGACAACTCACAAAACTTTACGAGGACCAAGAGGAGCAATTATAATGGTTACTGAGAAGGGGTTGAGCAAGGATCCAGAGCTAGGAGACAAAATTGATAAGTCAGTTTTTCCCGGACTACAAGGTGGGCCACATGATCATCAAACAGCTGCAATTGCAGTTGCGTTGGCAGAAGCATTGAAGCCAGAATTTAAGGAATATGGTAAGCAGATTGTGAAAAATTCAAAGGCTTTAGCAGAAGCACTAATGGTAAAAGGAATAAAACTAGTAACCAATGGAACTGAGAATCATACAATTTTGATTGATCTAACACCTTATGGCAAAGGTAGGGGGATTTTTGTTCAGGAAGCATTAGATTTAGCTGGTATAACAGTGAATAAAAATACAATACCAGCAGATCCAGCATCACCATTTTATCCAAGCGGTATTCGTCTTGGCACACCAGCTATAACATCACGCAACATGAAAGAAGATGTAATGCCAAAGATTGCCGACTGGATTTCGCAAGTAATTAATCTTGTTAAAGATTATCAACTACCTGAAGTCAAAGAAGAAAGAGAAAAATATTTATCAGAATTTAGGAGAGCAATTTCTGGCAATAATTCACTGAAAGAGATTAATGCCAAAGTAATTGAGCTCTGTAAGCAATATCCCTTATATCCAGAACTGAATTAAGTAATAATTATGCCGATTGATTTCATATTCTTCAGCTTAATATTCGTAGGTCTGAACATACTACTGGATTTTATTTCAGTGAAATTTCATGATTTGCCCGGAATTGATTTCCTATTCTTTGCACCTTGGTATGCAGGTGTCATTTACAGTCCTGGTAAAGCTTTGATGTTAGGAATGATTATTTTGGTAATTCATGCATCCATGAGATTGAAAATTGCGCATTTTATTCTTGTTTCATTTCCCGGCCCAATACTAGCAGCATATCTAGGAAATATTCTAGGTTATGGTGGATTCTGGTTGAGTTTGCTAGTTTACTATGCAGTGTCTTCAATAATAGTTCTTGCAATGAGGGGGTTAGGAGCCAAATATGTTACCTTCATGGCAATTAATTTAATAATGAATGTCACACTTTTCTTTTTGGTTCCATTTGTGATCTAAAAATGTTAAAAAATATTTATCTTTATAGAGGTTATTAAAAGAAGTGGGCTAGATGAAGGAATATTTAGACATAGTTGAAAAAATCCTGAAATTTGGAGTCATAAAAAAGAATAGAACTGGTGTCGATGCAATTTCTATTGCAGGTGTAATGTTTGAACATGACATGGAAGAAGGGTTTCCGCTACTAACGACAAAAAGTGTCCCATTTAGATTGGTTGCGTCTGAACTAGAATTTTTCATTAAGGGAATTACTGATAAAAAATGGCTATTAGATAACAATAATCACATATGGGATGAGTGGGCTAGTCCAGATAAAGTTCCATATGGGCATGATGCTAAAACAAAAGATAGAATGCTTGAAGAACGCGAGTTAGGACCTATTTATGGATGGCAATGGAGGAATTTCGGCGCCAATTACGTTTCTTACAATGAAAACCCAGAAGGGCAAGGGGTCGATCAATTATCTATTCTTGTGAAAAAACTGAAGGAAGATCCAACTAGCAGAAGATTGATTGTAAGCGCATGGAACCCAACAGATATTCGTAGAATGGCTTTGCCACCATGCCATTACAGTTTTCAGGTTACAGTTATTGGAGATAAATTAAATTTAATGTGGAACCAGAGATCAGTCGATGTTGCATTAGGATTGCCATTTAATATCGCGAGTTATGCATTGTTATTGCATTTGCTTGCTAGAGAATCAAATATGAAAGAAGGGAGACTAGTTGGATTTCTCGGGGATACCCACATTTACGTTAACCATGTTGAGGCGATAAAAGAGCAATTAAAGAGGCAACCATTCCATCTTCCAACAGTTAGCACTAATAATTTCAAGTCCATTTTTGAATGGAAATACACTGATTCTATAATTGGGAATTATAATCATCATCCATCAATTAAGTTCGAGATAGCTGTATGAGCGAAATAATTGTCATCGTAGCAGTTTCTGAAAACAATGTTATTGGTAAGAATGGGAAAATTCCTTGGCACATAGAAGAAGATTTACAGCGATTCAAGAAACTAACAATGAATCATCCAGTGATAATGGGAAGAAAAACATTTGAGTCATTGCCGGTAAAGCCTTTAAAAAATAGAATAAACATAGTTCTTACTCGACAAAAAGATTTTAAACCAGATAGCGTGATCATAAAGGAATCATTGGAAGACGCAATTAATTACTGTAAAGATCAAGAGAAAATATTCATTATTGGCGGTCAGTCTGTTTATGAGGAAGGAATTAAAATAGCAGACACTTTAGAATTGACTAAAGTCAAAGGAAACTATGACGGAGATGCGTTCTTTCCTCAATTAGAATCAAATCAATGGTCATTAGTTAATCGTCAAGACAGAAATGGATATTCCTTTCTTACATACAAGAGAAGAAAATAGAAGTGGGCTCAATGAAAATAGATGAACTAGCAAAATTTAATATCCCAGACTATTTCATCCAGAAGTTTAAAGAAGAAAAAATCGATACATTGTATCCACCACAGATTGATGTTATAAAAAGAGATTTGTTAAAGGATAAAAATTTAGTAATTTCAATGCCAACAGCTAGTGGTAAAACTTTCATTTCTGCATTAGCAATTATCGACAAGCTTTCCAAAACAAAGTGCAAAGTTGTTTACATTGTGCCATTGGTTGCATTGGCAAATGAAAAATATAATTATTTTAAAAATCTTTTTGGAGGAAGGTATAAAGTTGCAATATCAATTGGTGATTACGACTCTTCAGATCCCTGGTTAGCAGATAGCGATATAATTGTTTGCACAACAGAAAAGTTGGATTCATTAATTCGTCATAATGTTTTGTGGCTGAATCAAATAGGACTCATTGTTGTTGATGAGATACACATGCTAAATGATACGTCACGTGGTCCTACTCTCGAAATATTATTGACTCGGCTTAGAGAGATTACACCAAGATCTCAGATATTTGCATTGTCTGCAACTATAAAGAACTCAAGGGAATTATCAAAGTGGTTGAATGCTAATTTGCTGCTAAGTGATTTTCGTCCAGTTAAATTGTACGAGGGAGTATCTTTTAGTTCTAAAATCCATTTTTACGATAAACAAGGATATGAACTTAATGAAGGTGATTCGGAAGAAACTATATTGGAAAATACATTGCGACTAAAGAAGCAGGCATTATTTTTTGTTTCCACCAGAAAGAATGCCGAGAGTTTAGCTGAAAGACTTACAAAAACTACAAAAATTTCTTTGGGAAAAAATGAAGAAGAACTTTTATTAAAATTATCAAAGGAAGTTCTAAATGTATTGGAAATTCCTACAAAGCAATGCAAAAAACTTGCTGATTATATAAAATTCGGTGTTGCTTTTCACCATGCTGGTTTATTGTCAAAACAAAAAAGGTTGATTGAAGACAATTTCAGAAAAGGATTGATTAAGGCAATAGTTGCCACTCCAACTTTGGCATTAGGTGTCAATTTGCCCGCTTTCAGAGTGATTGTTAGAGATGCAAAACGGTATTATGCAGGTATAGGATCGTTTTATATTCCAGTTTTGGAATACAAGCAATTTGTTGGCAGAGCCGGTAGACCGCAATATGATGAATTTGGTGAATCAATCCTAGTTGCAAAATCAGAAGAAGATGCTCAGGATTTAACCGATCATTTTATTTTTGGGGAAACAGAAAATATCTATTCCAAGTTAGCGATCGAACCAATATTGCGTATGCAAACTTTGGCATTGGTTGCAAGTGAATTTATTAAATCTGAAGATAGTCTTTTCGATTTTTTCTCAAAAACATTTTATGCATATCAATACGGAAATATTTCATTGATTGAAGAAAAACTTTTGGATATTCTAGAACTACTTGAAAAATGGGAATTCATAAAACGATCTGGAGGCAGACTTAAGACTACAATTATTGGCAAAAGAGTTTCAGAATTATATATAGATCCTTTGACTGCAAACTATTTTATCGAATGCGTTAAGCAAGCTGTAGGTAAAGAAACATATCCCTTTAGTTTTCTGCAAGTTATTTCAAACGCACTTGAATTTAAGCCACTTTTAACAGTAAGATCTGGGGAATTTGCTGAAATTTCTAACCTGTTGGCTGAAAGAGAGGAAATAATTTTACAAAAAATTCCTGATGAATGGGATTTGGAATTCGAAGAATTTTTTAAATCAGTCAAGACTGCACTAATGCTGGAATATTGGATTAATGAAGCCACTGAAGACCAAATTCTTACTAAATATAAAGTGGCTCCCGGTGAATTGAGAGGCAGATTAGAGAATTCAGATTGGCTAGTGTATTCTCTGCAAGAACTGGCTCTATTGCTAGGTTTCAAGGAAATTTTGAGCAAGATAAGGAAAGTGAGAGTTAGATTGAGATATGGAATCAAAGATGAATTAATTCCGCTGGTTAGATTAGAACAAGTTGGCAGGATTAGAGCAAGAAAATTGTACAATGTAGGATTGAAATCAATGAGTGAATTGAAGAAAGTTCCATTAGAAAGTTTATCTAGAATAGTAGGCTCTAATGTTGCTATCTCAATTAAGAAGCAACTGGATCAGAATTTTCAAAAACCTAAAACAGAAAAACAGATGATTTTAAGCAGAAAGTAGTGGGATCGCTGGGATTTGAACCCAGGTTACAGCCTCCCGAAGGCTGGATCCTAGACCAAGCTAGATGACAACCCCGAAGAATTATTATGGTTTTATTTCAAAAACTATTTTAACTCTTGTGTTAGGATTTTTTAATTTCTCAACTAAATCTTGGCTTAATTCATTGGCTGATTTGTCTGCTAGTATGGCTACTGTTTTTCCATCAATATGATCATTTTTACTGATTGTGATGTATTCTATGCTTGTTAGTTTTAGAGCAGGAGACCCGTGAGCCTTGATTTTTTCTACAATTTCGTCAACTTCGATTGTTATTTCAACATTTTTTGTCTCTTTCAGATGCAGTTTAAATTCGTCAGAAAACTCTTTTGGAGATTTATCAGCTCTGACTGCGATAGTTGAACCATCCTTAACATCAGAAGATTTAGTTATAAGAAAACGTTCCATGCTGACAGCAGATACGTTAGGATGACCATAAGCAATAATTTCTTCCTTTGCAGGCTTCAATCTAAGCAGAAGCTTCCATCCTTTATCCGTATCAACATAAATTCCACCCTCTTGATAAAAAACTAGACCTTTTGATTCTAAAGTCTTCAAAGTCAGTCGTATCATTTGTGGAGTAATTTCTGGAGTAGTAGGTGTCGGTTCTTCCATTTATTTCACCTTTCTTTGCCCCATTTGATTCTTGCCCAAACCCGTTCATGCAAATAATAAACTATAATCGCAATAATTGTAAAAACTATAGTAATTGCAGATGTTTGAAAAAAGTCTCCTGTATAGATATATGATATAATTGCTAGAATAACAGTCATAAGTATTCTATATGTGATTGCTTTCAGCGCGGATCTTTGGCGTAAAATTCTTTCCATCTTAACCAACCTTTCTTGCAAAGGTCAAAAATCCTGTATGCATCAGCCCCATCGTCTTCGGTCTTGTTGTTTTTTCAGTCTGCCATTCCCTTACAATATTTTCAACTGTTTTCATATGAGAAAAGCCTTTCTTTTTAATCTCCTTAGTAACTGAAAGTAACTCATCAACCGTAGGTGAGTAAATTACTAGCCAGCCGCCAACCTTCAAAGACTTTCTCGCATGATTAATAATTTTTTGAGGATTTTTTAAATCAAGTGTGATTAAGTCAACATTCTTTTCATCTATTCCTTTTGAGACATCTTTTCTCTTGACTTTGATGAATTTAGAAAGACCGGAAAGTTCTATATTTTCTTTTGCAATCCTGGCAAATGAATTATCATATTCGTATGTGATTACTTTACCAGGTTTAATGTAATTTGCAAGAAAAATTGCCAAATATCCAGTTCCAGTACCCGCATCAACTACCAAACTGCCTTGTCGTATTCCAGTGAACGCAAGAATTAGTGCACAATCCTTTGGTGTTATAACTTGAGCTGATCTTCTAATGCCTTTAGAAATTATATCTTCTAAAGTTGGTTCTATAATGAAAAACTCCTTTCCCAAATGGGTTTTAATTTTGCTTCCAGGATTTTTCTTGTTTATATTTTTTATCATACCACTCTTTGTGTTAAAATTTTTCTTACTAGTTTCAACCAAATAAGACTCGTCCTTGGAGAAAATTAAAACTAATTTCTTATTCTTTAAAGCTATCACCTATTTAGACATTTTTTCCAAATTTTGTAATGCTTTAATTCTTTTGAATGTCAGTGGGTGTGTTCTAAATATCTCAGAGAATCTTACCCAAGGGTTTTTCTTTTCCCATTCAATTGCTTTTTTCAATTCTGATTCAGTCAAATCAAAATCTGAATATTCTTCTTTAAAGTGTGAAATTTCATGCCCAGCTGATATTGGATCAGATATGTAAAACGAGCGCACAGCAGAATTTTCATGCTTATCACTTGCCATGGATAACCCATATGTTATTTTTGCTAAAGCACTTGCTAGGAGTTTTGGTCTGAAATTCCTACCGCCAAAATCATCAGCATAATATTCCCGCAATCTTGACAATGCCAACACAAGCAAATTGGTTATGAAATAAATTATGAATGCAGCTATACCTACTAGAACAGCACCGCCGCCTTTTCTATCACTCCTACTTGGTGTGAATATTAAAAATCTTGCAATGAAGTAAGTGATTATCGGTATTGCAGATACTATAGTCATCACTACCATGTCTTTATGCTTTATATGTCCAACTTCATGTGAGATTACAGCCTTTACTTCATCCTTTGTTAATGTGTTTAGCAGACCCTGAGTTACAGTTAAAGTAGCAGATCCAGGAGTTCTACCGAACACAAATGCATTAGGTGCACCAACTCTTGCCAATGCTAACCTAGGCATAGGAGTCTTTGTTTTCTTACAGATTTCTTCAACTGTATGCCAAAGCCATTGGTATTCATTTTTCTCTAAAGGTCTCATATTTGTTGTCCACCGAATTATAGATGGACCTATTAGCCACTGCAAGAACACAAGAAACCCAGCAGCTGCAACAATTAAATACCCAGATATTTCAAAATAGTAACCTACAGCTGCAAGTATTGCAAATAGAAATCCGAATAGCAAAAATAATGTAATACTCATTGTAAGTACTAACTTTGCAGGCATTCTATCTACCAATTACTCCTTTGTTGAATAATAAAAATGCAAGCAAGAATATAAACGAGATTATTACAATAAATTTAAGTAAATCTTCTCTGCTAGCAAAACCGAATGGTATAGGACCGATAAACCCACCAAATGCCCATTCTGTTTTTACTTTAGATGACTGAAGAACCGACCCGATTATCAGTAATGCAACACCAACAAATACCGTAATTATCCCTACTGTTATTAGATCAGCTGATTGCATTTTTAACACTTAAAGTTTTAGTAATATAATTAAAAACCATGAGAGCATTTATAGTTACTACTTTCATCGGTACATTCGGTGTTGATGAAAATAAGAAAATAGTTTCGTTCAGACCCTTTCCTAAGAGTCCTTCTGAAATGGCGGAGAGATTCAAACTATCTGAGATTGAAGTTATAGATGAAGAAAAGAACATGCAACAGGATTTATGGAAGAAAGGTTACAAGGAATTTGTTTTCTGCGTGAGAAAGACTGGCGTGAAGCATGCCGAACCAAACAATGAAATTGAAAAATCTGTCAAGGAAAACTTAAGAAAATTTGCTGTTGACTACAATATAGCAAAGGATCAAGCAGAATTTAACCAACTTCTGACTAAAGTTAATTTGGAATTGACTAAAGTAAAAATAAAAATCTCAGTCGGAAGAGATAGTTTAGTTATTCAAACTAATAGAACAATTGAGGAACTCGATAAAGCAATCAATATTCTAGTTGAAAGGTTAAGAGAATGGTATGGTTTGCATTTTCCCGAGATGGATAGAGTCGTTTCAGATCATCAGAAATTTGTAAAAATTATTGAGAAGTATGGGTCTCGAGACAATATAGAAGACCCAGAGATAAGCCTGTTGAAAGATAAAAGCATGGGCATTGATTTAAACAAAGACGATACGGAAACAATAAAATTGTTTTCTAAAAAAATTTTGGAAATGTATCAGTTGCGGGAAAGTCTTGCAAAATATCTTGATAAAACTTTGCGAGAAGTTGCTCCGAATTTACGGGAATTGGCAGGTCCGCAGTTATCTGCGAAATTGATTGCGAGGGTAGGGGGGTTGGATAAGCTATCGAAGATGTCGTCAAGCACTTTACAATTAATCGGTGCAGAAAAATCACTTTTCAGATACTTACATTCAAAGGGTAAAGGCCGATCACCTAAATACGGTTTAATATTTATGCATCCTTTAATTCAAAATGCTCCGAATGACAAGCGTGGAAAAGTTGCTCGAGTTCTATCATCCAAATTTTCTATTGCTGCAAAAATGGATTTTTATTCAAAGGAATATAAAGGTGATCAATTAAAACACGATTTGCAAGAAAGGGTTAAAGAGATTTTAAGTTCTAAATAAACATATGAAAATCAAGCCACTTAAGGAATTTGACAACATATTCTTTGTTGATAAAAAACTAGCCACAGTTAATTTAGTTTCTGGCCAGAAAGTTTATGGTGAGGATCTTGTTAAATCAGATAATATTGAATACAGGATTTGGGATTATACAAGAAGCAAACCAGCAGCTGCAATTAAAAAAGGATTGAAAAAATTTCCATTAAAAGAAGGTATGAAAGTTTTATATTTAGGTGTTGCGAGTGGAACTACAGCTAGTCACTTTTCTGATATAATAGGCAGAGAAGGAATAATTTATGGTGTGGATATTGCTGAAAGAGTTTTAAGAGATTTAGTTAGAATTTCAGAAAAAAGAGGAAATATAGTTCCAATTCTTGCTGATTCTAGAAAACCAGAAGATTACGAGAATACTGTATTAGATAAAGTAGATCTTGTTTATTGCGATGTTGCAGATCCGGATCAAATTAAAATAATAATAAGAAATTCTCAAAAGTTTTTGAAGTCAAATGGATTTGCGATAATCGCTATAAAGTCTCAATCTATAGATGTGGTTAAAAATCCAAATGAAGTTTATAAGGAAAGTCTAGAAGAATTGGAAAAGTATTTTGAAGTGTTAGATAAAATAGAACTAAATCCTTATCACAAGGCTCATCTTTTTGTTGTAATGAAAATGAAATAAAAAATTCGGGGAAAAGGGACGAAGCAAAAATACGGTATCTGGGAAACCCAGGGTGGTTAGTCCATTTTCCCCGTTATAAATTGGCGGGTTTCAAAAACCCATATATCCTATCTCCTCTAATTATGTTGACTCTCCACTTCAGTTGTTTCCTGTCTTCTACTAAGTTCATTATTATTCCAAATTCTCTCATTTTTATCTACTCCTCACTGCTCTATTGTTGTTGTAAAAGATTTCATTAAAGTTCTGCAGTCTTTTTTGTTCGCCGAACTCAATTAGCGACTCTTCCAAATAACTACCCCAACAAGTTTTACAGAACATCCTCTTATTTCCAAAGCCATCAATAAATTTTACCAATCTAATCGACTTGCATCTTAAGCATCTCATCTTTATCTCCTAAAGAAATTAAGGAATCTAAATATTCCTCGCTTTTGAGGGAGTAGACTTCCGATGCTTTTCCAAGATAAGCCAAAATAAGCCTTTTCTGGGCAGAATATGCCTAAATTTTGCTCGTTTCTCGCTTTATTTCTCTAATAACATTTCTCTTAAATGCAGACAGATCTTTGTGTTTGATTACCCCGCCGCCGGCTTGCCTATGTCCGCCGCCGACTAGACATATTTTCCTCATAAGCTCTCCCAAGTGTACTTTTCCATCCTGATATCTTGCATGTATCCTGTATTTGTCGCCAACATCATCGATAACTAAGACAATTTTGTGAGGGTATTTGCTGCTTATTTCAGTAGCTATCGAGCCAGCCATTCTACTTTTCGTGCCAATTTCTGAAATCATCAAGCCGATTTCTTTTATTTCTTCCAAATTCTTCCAGAATAATTTCTTTGCCTTTACATAAAGTTTGTAATATTTCTTAAACGCAGAATTAAACTGTTTATTTTTTAGAAGGTCTTGTAAACTTTTTGTCTTACTAACAATGTTAGCAGCTTTTTCAGCTCCAATTATTGCAACCGCACCGTCCACAATTATTGATGCACGTCCATATTTAGTTTTCATTATTTTTTCTTTGGTGATATCTTTTACGTAATTACCGATTAGATCTTTGCAATCTTCAAACCCATAATCTCCAATTGTTCCGGTTACAGCCAACCATTCTATATCTCGCAGGTTTATGAATTCTGAGAAAAGTTTGTATGCAAGATAACTTGTAGGCTGGTAAACATTCTTTCCTGAAAGCATAGGATTTATCAAAATTATTTTTTCGCTATTTAGATTGCGCAATGGCGGATGGTGATCAATTATTAAAATTTTTTTTGTGTCAATCAATTCATCATGATATTCGTAAACTGCGAGATCCAAAATTATTGCATTATGCTCCTTTAATTCGACAATTTTGTTGGGGAATTTATTTACTCCTATAGCCATTTTTTTCTTTATTTTTATTTTCAATTTTTTCAAAGCTTTCTCAACAATTGTGCTTGAGAAAATACCGTCTACATCATCGTCGTAAATGATGATTAAATTATCAGATTTTTTTACGCTGTCTAGAAAATTTTCAACTTTCATATTTAATTTTTACTTCTCTTCTTTTTCTGTCTTTTCGCCCAGTTTCTTTAAAAAATCTTCATCTAATACTAGCATAGGAATTTGCTGTTTAGATTTACCTCTGTTAATTTGAAATTCTGCTAAAGACAACATAGTATCAATATAATGAACAACTAAAGCTTCAAAATTCCTCGGTGGAGTAGGTCCTGATTCACCAAAATGACTAGCAACTATATGTATAACTTCTTCTGGGAATCCTCTATGATACAACTCTGCTACACCCAATATGCTATGATCTAAAGGAATACCAGTATGTTCAGGGCCTTCATCAGTATTCTTCCATTCGAATACTTTTGCTATGTCATGCAGTAATGCGCCAGCTATCAAATAATCTTTATTCACCTCCAATCCATGGTACTTTTTTATTACATCTGCAGTCGAAATGCATATTTCAGTCAAAGCAGCTGTGTGATTCACAACTTCTCTTACAGCTGTGCCCATGTTTCCTACCGAAAACGGAGTCTTCACTTTTTCTAATTTTTCTTTTGGATATTTCTTGAAATCCTTATGTGATAGTGTTGGATTTTTTATAAATTCGATTACTTGTTTTCTCAATTCCTTATCCTGAATTTTTTCTGCTAACTCAATCAGCTTCTGCATGTTAACACGAACTTATCGATTAGCCGAACAGGGCACTCAATCCAGCTGCAGCTTCTTCCAATTTCTTGCCTTCTTCCTTCTTCTCTTCCTTCTTCTCTTCAATCTTTGGCGCAGCCACGGCTACGGCAGCTTGCTGTATCGCTTCATCAATGTTTACACCTTCCAAGCTAGTCACCAATGCTTTGACCTTAGCTTCATCTGGTGTAATTCCTATCGACTGCAGAACTTTCTTTATATTCTCTTCAGTCACAGGAACTTTTGCAGTATGCAGCAATAAAGCGCTATATACATATTCCATTATTTCGAACCTCCCAATTTTTCTAAGGCTTTGGCATTATTGAAAGCCTTAGCTAATAACAACTTAATGTTCTCTTTAGTTGGATAGAACATTGACACAGAAAGATTTAAAGCATTCCTATAAGCATCTTTCATTTTGTTTATGTAAGTTTCTCCCACCAAACTTAAAATATCTTTTTTGAATAATTTTCCATTATCGTAAATTCCAACAATATTCACTCCAACCTTCACAGGCTGTATTTTCAATTTTCTCAAAACAGAAGCCAACGGTTTCGAAATTTTGTCTCCTTTCTTTGCGATTTTCGCTTCCTTCTTGATTGCAATCTTTCCTTCTTCTACTCCAGCAACAATACCAACCTTATTCAATTCTGTAATCACAGGACCAGGCATAAGGCTTGTAGGACCAGGCATAATAACAATATCTTCTTCAGTCACATCTCCGTCTTTAGCAAAAGTAGGGGATTTCAGCTTGTCTAGAGTCAAATAAAATTGAAATGCATTGAATTGCGTGAAAGCTATACCAGGTTGTAGTGGGATTATAGTCTCCAATTCGGCAACATTTTCTTTTTGCGCACCTTTCAATGCATGAAGCAGAATCGATTTTTTAACTACTTTTATTATGGTATTTTTTTCCATCTGTTTTTTAATTTCTTGCAGCTGTTTAGATGGCAGCTTATGCATATCAATAATTGCGATGACTGAATACTGCTCGATTAGTTTTTTCATATCTTCTACTGCTTTCAATTTTTCTTCTTTAACCACTCATCGCACCTCTAGCTTAATTGGATTGCTCATTGTCATCTTCAAAAATATTTTACCGATGTTAGTTTTTCCTTTAGGTAACTTAGTTTCTAAAAATTCCAAAATGGCTTTTATATTTTCAGCAATTTCTTCATCTTTCATCGATTCTTTTCCAACTAGGCATTGAATAACTGGAGAATCTTTTATTCTTATTTTTACAGCTCTTTTATAGCTTTTCATCAAATTATTTGGATCACCAGTTATGATTTTTGGTATTTTTCCTTTCGGCCCTAAGAATTGACCTAATACTTTACCAACCAATGGCATCAACTTTGGTTCTGCCAAAAAGAAGTTGGTTTCTTTAACAAGATTTTTTGCAGATCGCTTATTTTTAGATAATACTTCTACATCAGCTGTACTTAGAATTTTTCCATCCAGTTTTTTCAATGTATCTGAAAAAACTACAACACTAGCTTCCTCCCCTCTTCCACATGGTAGAGGAAAATCCTCGTTTATTTTATTTTCAGGTTTTTTAGTATCGAATTCTTTCAAGCTAATAACTAGATCAAAAGTCTGAGGAAAATTCCTTTTTTTCGATTTTTCTTTTAATTCTTTTATTGTATCCATTATTTTCTCGGTCATAAAAGACCTCCTGCCGAAGCAGTATTTTTAATAAAATCAATTGTAATGTAAAGCTTAAAAAGATTTATCTGGTCTTCTGCTTTTCCAAGAAATCTTCCACTATTTTTCGCCACGGCCTATAATCAGTAGTAGTTTCTTCTTCATCTCCTTTGATTTCCAAGAAAATACCATCTTCTAGAGCAGTCAACAGGTGGGCAACACCAGCCTTTATTTTAATCAGATCACCCGGGCTCGCTTTCATTCGTTTGGTCTTATGGGTTTTCATATCTTTTGTTTTGACTAAAAATTTCCCAGATATAATTAAATGTGATTGATCGTTATTGTGGTAATGCCCACCTCTTGGAGCACCTTTATTAGAAGTAATCAAAAGAATTTTTTTATTTTTAAATTCAATTATGTAAAGTGTTCCTCTAAAATCTTCATGAACTTTTTTAAAAATTATTTCTCCCATAATCATTATTTTATTTGGCTATCCCATTTACCTTCTTCAACTTCTTTAATCAGTTCTTTAGGTCTTTTACTTTCTATCAATACCCCAGTCATACTGTTAGCGGTTCCTATAACTTGCTTGACTGCAGCTTTCAAATCTTTCGCGAGCAAAGAATCTTTTTTCATCTTAGCAATTCTAACAACCTGATCGAATTTTAAATCACCAACAGAAGTTTTTCCTTTAGTTTTTTCCTCATCTGTAATTTTGGCCAATTCTATTCCCAACTCTTTCTTGATTAATCCAGCCATAGGTGGAGACCCAACGGTTACTTCATAAGTTTTAGTTTCAGTGTCGATTATAATTTTAACAGGAACCTGAATTCCAGCATATTCTTTCGTTTTTTCGTTTATTTTTGTAAAAATTTCCCCCACATTTAACTTGTACATAGACAATTTAGGTGCAGAACTAGCTCCTGGAGCTGCTTTACCACCTTCTACCAAAAGATCTAAAGTTTCTTTTCTTCCCATAGAAATCTAGTCACATTATTAATATAAATAATTTATCTGCTTTCTTAATTTATGAAGCTTATTGGTCTTATTGAAGGAATACATATAGAG